>Ga0209476_10000036_pt1 | contig 94678 bp, 83 predicted proteins | sample KloWWTrecipitate_FD_187179 | JGI IMG/M metagenome (GOLD analysis project Ga0209476, IMG submission 187179) | Active sludge microbial communities from Klosterneuburg, Austria, studying microevolution and ecology of nitrifiers - Klosterneuburg... | ecosystem: Engineered > WWTP > Aerobic digester... | reverse complement strand
CCGCGCTTGCAAATGCGATGCAGGCAGACCTGCGCGAAGTCGGGTTCGAGATCGTGCGTGAGACCCTCGAACCGGGCGCGTACAACGAGCAGTACGCGCCGAAGACGTTTGACCTGACGGACTGGAGCTTTGCCGGCGTCGACCCCGACATGCTCCGAGCGCACCTGCACACCGAGGGCTTCCAGAACGCGTCACAGGTCAGCGATCCCGCGCTCGACACCCTGCTCGATGACGCCGTCGCTGAAAGCGACCCCGCCGCGCGCGCCGCGATCTACCGCGAGGTGCAGCAGTGGAACGCCACGCACAACGCGATCGTGCCGCTGTTTGTGCCCTCGGTGATCACCGCGGTGGCACCCGAAGTGCAGGGCCTGACCTACGATCTGTACGGTCGCCCGCTCTTCTTCGGCGTTTCGCTCGGCTAACCTGCCGGCACCGGTCTGCGACAACTTCTTCTGAGGACTCCCATGCACGACACACGCAGACGCGGGATGCTGCGGCGCGCCCTGGTGCGCGCCGCAGAGCTCGCGGGCAGCATCGTGTTGGTGCTGTGGGGTGCTGCGACGCTCGCATTTCTCACAATGCGGCTCGTGCCAGGCGATGCCGTCGACATCATGCTCGGCCCGCAGGCGCAGGTCGCGCCGGAGGTGAAAGACGCGATCCGGGTTGAGCTCGGCCTCGATTTGCCTTGGTACGAGCAGTACTGGTCGTTTTTGGCTCGGATGCTGCGTGGTGACTTTGGCGAGTCGTATCAGCTGCGCCTGCCGGTCACGGAGGTCATCGGGCGTCAGCTGGCCCCGACGCTGCAGCTGACGGGACTCGCCCTCCTCATTGCGCTCGTGATCGCATTCGGCGTCGCACTCCTCGCGCGCGGACGCCGATCGCGCGGGATCGTCGCGACGCTCGAACTGGTGGTGCTGTCATCGCCCGTGTTCTGGATCGGGTTGATCTTGCTCACCGTGTTTTCGTTCACGCTCGGTTGGTTTCCGGTCGCAGGGTCGCGAGGCTTTGGTGCGCTCGTGCTCCCGGCCGTGACCCTCGCCCTGCCCTGCGCAGCGCTGCTCGGTCAGGTGCTGCGCGACGGGCTCGAAGACGCCGAGCGCCAGCCGTTCGCCCTCTCGGTTCGGGCACGCGGCGCCAGCGACACGAGGCTGTTGCTGCGGCACACCCTGCGGCACGGCTCGACGGGGGCACTCACGCTTTCCGGCTATCTTGTCGGCTCGCTTCTCGGCGGCACGGTGCTTGTTGAAACCGTGTTTGCCCGCGCGGGGATCGGCCGAGTTACTCTTTCGGCCATCACCGACCGTGATCTGCCCGTGGTGATTGCCGTCATCATGCTGAGCGCCGTGGTCTTCGTGGTGGTGCACCTGCTGGTCGACCTGGCATACCCGCTGCTCGACCCACGCCTGCGAGACCGGGCGGGGGCGCGCTGATGCGGCGCGTCGGGGTGGTTGCGGCATCCATTGTGCTTGTCGTGATGGTCGGGATGGCCATCGTTCCGGGCCTGTTCACCGCGGGCGATCCGCTCGTCACCGATTTGCGCTCAGCGCTCTTGCCGCCGAGTGCCGGGCACATCTTCGGCACCGACCAGAGTGGGCGCGACGTGTTCACGAGGGTTGTGTATGGTGCGCGCACGTCGATCGGGATCGGCGTCGCCGCCGCCCTGCTCGCCGTGGTCACCGGCCTGCTGCTCGGCGTCGGTATCGGGCTCGCGCCGCGCCCGGTCGGCATCGTCGCGATGCGGGGCGTTGACGTGCTGCTCGCGTTTCCTGAGTTCTTGGTCGCGCTGGTGGTCGTGGCAGTCCTCGGCCCGAGCCCGGTGACCGTTGCACTGGCCGTAACGATTGCCGCCGTGCCCGTCTACATTCGCCTCGCGCGCGCACACACCGTCACGCTGCGACAGGCAGAACACGTCGAATCGGCCTACCTCCTCGGTGTGCCGCGCCCGCTCGCGGTCATGCGCCACGTGCTCCCGGCGGTTGCCGGTTCGCTCAGCGTGCTCGCCACGATCGGCGTCGGTACGGCGATGCTCGCCGCCGCCGGCCTCAGTTTTCTCGGCCTTGGGCCCACCGAGCCCGCACCGGAATGGGGTCTCATGATGTCGGGCGGCCGCAATGTGCTTGGCCAGGCGTGGTGGATCGCCGTGTTCCCGGGGCTTGCCGTGACGCTCACCGTGATCTCGCTCAGCGTGATCGGCCGCGGGCTTCGGGCACGCGTCGAAGGGAACCGGGCATGAGCGCGATCGATGTGCGGGGCCTGCGCGTGGTGATCGGCGATCGCGCGGTGGTCGACGGCGTGTCACTGCAGGTCGCGCCGGGGGAGTGCCTCGCAATTGTCGGCGAATCGGGTGCCGGCAAATCGATGATCGCGCACTCGCTGCTCGGTCTCACCCCCGACGTCGCGGCAGTGAGCGCCGAGCGCCTGCGCGTCGATGGTGTCGAACTGCGCGGTGCCGACGAGACTGCCTGGCGCGGCGTGCGCGGCTCCCGCGTCGCGCTTGTGTCGCAAGACGCGCTCGTCTCGCTCGATCCATTTCGTACGATCGGTCGCGAAATTGAAGAGCCGCTAGAGATTCACACGAAGGATGCCCCGGCCACACGCAAGCGGCGCGTTGCCGTCGCGCTCGACGCGGTCGCAATGCCCGACGCGGCCCGCCGCATGGGTTCGTACCCCCACCAGCTCTCCGGCGGCCTGCGCCAGCGCGCGCTGATCGCCTCCGCGCTGGTGACTGGTCCACCGATTGTGATCGCGGATGAGCCCACCACGGCGCTCGACGCGACGGTGCAGTTGCGCATTCTCCGACTGCTTCGCGAGATTGTGGATGCCGGAACCACCCTCGTCGTCATCACCCACGACCTCGCGGCCGCCGCCCACCTCGCCGATCGCATCGCGGTCGTGCAGGCGGGCAAGGTCGTCGAGATCGGGCCCACGGCCCAGGTGCTGGAGCAGCCGCAACACGCGCACACCCGCGAACTTGTTGACGCGTGGCGGATCCAGCCCGCGGCGCGTGACGAACCGGTGGGCGAGCAGGTGCTCGCGGCCGGGCATCTCAGCAAGAGTTTTTCTGGTGCCGGCCGCGTAGTCGATGACGTCTCGTTCACGCTTCGCCGCGGCGCCACCCTCGGCGTGGCAGGTGAATCGGGCTCTGGCAAAACCACCCTCGCGCGCCTGCTGATGGGCATCGACACGCCCGAGACGGGCACCGTGCGCCTGGGCGACACCCTCTGGAACCCGGCGCGAGAGTCGACCCGCCGCACAGAGCGCCACCGCATCCAGCTCGTGCACCAAAATCCGCGTGCCGCGTTCGACCCGCGGTGGACGATCGGACGCTCGATCGCCGAAGCCCTCGCGGCGGGCGGTGTGCCGCGCCGCGAGCGGGCGGCGGGCGTGACCCAGGCGCTTATGCAGGTCGAACTTGATCCCGCACTCGCGCGCAGGCGCCCGGGCCAGCTCTCGGGCGGACAGCGCCAGCGCGCCGCGATCGCCCGTGCCCTCGCGGTGCGCCCGGAAGTCCTGATCCTCGACGAGCCCGTTTCGGCCTTGGATGCCTCGGTCCAGGTCACCGTGCTCGCGCTGCTCGACCGGATTCAACGTGACACGGGTGTCGCGATGCTGCTCATTTCGCACGACCTGCGCGTGCTTGCCGGCGTTGCCGATGACGTGCTCGTGATGCGCGATGGGCGCGTGGTTGAGGCGGGGCCGACCGGGGCGGTGTTCGCTGGGCCGCGGCATCCATTCACAAAAGCGTTGCTCGCGGCGGCCTCGTTCGGCGCTCCCTGGTCGGATGCCGCGGCGGAAGCGGCACCGACGAGCGCTGAGCCCGGGTAGAATCAATGCAGCAGCGCTGATCCGGCCATCACCGGGGAGCTCTCGGAAGAACCAGACGTGAGTCTGTATTAGAACCGAGCGGGGCAGGCCCGATACAGCCGCAGTGAAAGTGGCCGCGAGATCGCATCGCGGCACGCGGGGTGGTACCGCGGTTCTTCCATTCGGAAGGATCGTCCTCGCAGGAAGCCTCGCAACCTGCTGGAGTGACATGAGCTACCCGAAGTCTGCATTCGGACCCGCCGCCGACGCCGTCGTGCCGAGCCCCCGCTTTCCGGCGATCGAGCAAGACGTCCTGGCGTTCTGGGAACGCGACGACACGTTCCGCGCCTCGATCGCGCAGCGCGAGGGCGCGAAAGAGTGGGTGTTCTACGACGGCCCGCCTTTCGCGAACGGCCTGCCGCACTACGGGCACCTCCTCACCGGCTACGCAAAAGACCTTTTCCCGCGCTTCCAGACGATGCGCGGCCACAAGGTCGACCGCGTGTTCGGGTGGGACACACACGGATTGCCCGCCGAACTCGAGGCGATGAAGCAGCTCGGCATCACCGAGAAGTCCGAGATCGAGCGCATGGGGCTCGCCGCCTTCAACGACAAGGCCCGCGAGTCGGTGCTCGCCTACACCCAGGAGTGGGAGGAGTACGTCACCCGCCAGGCGCGCTGGGTTGATTTCGAGCGCGGCTACAAGACCCTCGACACCACCTACATGGAGTCGGTGCTGTGGGCGTTCAAGACGCTCTATGACAAGGGGCTCGCCTACGAGGGCTACCGTGTCTTGCCCTACTGCTGGCGAGACGAGACCCCCCTCTCAAACCACGAACTGCGCATGGACGACGACGTCTACAAGATGCGTCAGGATCCCTCGGTGACCGTCAGCTTCCCGCTCGTGGGTGCCAAGGCCGAGACGCTCGGACTCACCGGCGTGCGCGCGCTCGCGTGGACGACGACCCCGTGGACCCTGCCGACCAACCTTGCCCTCGCCGTCGGTCCCGCGATCCGCTACGCCGTCGTCCCCGGCGGCCCTGCCGGTGCGGCAGATGTGCACCACACGCCCGATGGCCAGGCCGATGATGCGCTTGAAGCCGCCGCGCACGAGTACCTGATCGCAGAAGACCTGCTCGGTAGCTACGCGAAGGACCTCGGCTACGAGGATGCCGCGGCCGCGACGGCAGCGATTTCGCGCACCGTGCTGGGTGCCGAGCTTGCCGATGTGAGCTACGACCGCATCTTCGACTACTACGCCGACGCGCAGCAGTACGGCACCGGGCGTGCCTGGCGGATCCTCGTCGACGACTACGTGACCACCTCAGACGGCACCGGTATCGTGCACCAGGCGCCCGCCTACGGTGAAGACGACCAGCGCGTGGCCGATGCCGCCGGCATCCCCACAATTCTTTCGCTTGATGACGGCGGACGCTTCCTCCCCGAGGTCACCGATGTGGCCGGCGAGCTGTGGATGGACGCGAACACCCCGCTCGTGCGCCTGATCCGTCAGGACGGTCGTCTGCTGCGCCTTGCCAGCTACGAACACTCGTACCCGCACTGCTGGCGGTGCCGGAACCCCCTGATCTACAAGGCTGTGTCGAGCTGGTTCGTGCGCATCACCGACATCAAAGACCGCATGATCGCGAACAACGAGCCGATCACCTGGGCGCCCGAGAACGTGAAACACGGGCAGTTTGGCAAGTGGCTCGAGGGCGCGCGCGACTGGTCGATCAGCCGCAATCGCTACTGGGGTTCGCCCATCCCGATCTGGCGGAGCGATGACCCGGAATACCCGCGTGTCGACGCATATGGCTCGCTTGCCGAGCTCGAGGCCGACTTTGGCCGCCTGCCACTGAACGCGAAGGGCGAGGTTGACCTCCACCGCCCCTACATCGACGAGCTGACGCGCCCGAACCCCGACGACCCGACGGGCAAGAGCACGATGCGTCGCATCGAAGACGTGTTGGACGTCTGGTTCGACTCTGGGTCGATGCCGTTCGCGCAGGTGCACTATCCGTTCGAGAACCACGACTGGTTCGACGCGCACTCGCCCGCCGACTTCATCGTCGAGTACATCCCGCAGACGCGTGGTTGGTTCTACGTGATGCATGCGCTGTCGACCGCGCTGTTTGACCGGCCCGCCTTCGTCGGTGTCTCGTGCCACGGCACGGTGCTCGGCAATGACGGGCAGAAGATGTCGAAGTCGCTTGGCAACTACCCGAACGTGTCCGAGGTGTTTGACCGTGACGGCTCCGACGCCATGCGCTGGTTCTTGATGTCGTCAAGCGTGCTGCGCGGCGGCAACCTCGTGGTGACCGAAGAGGGCATTCGCGCTGGCGTGCGCGAGTTCATGCTGCCGCTTTGGAACGCCTGGTACTTCTTCTCGACCTATTCGAACGCGGCCGGTGGCCCGGACGGAGATGGCTACGAGGCGAAGTGGCGCACCGACTCGGAGGACGTGCTCGACCGCTACATCCTCGCCCTCACCGGCGACCTGATCCGCGACGTCGCAAGCGACCTCGAGCGGCTCGACTCCACCACGGCGACCGCGCGCCTGCGCGACTTCGCCGAGGCCCTGACGAACTGGTACGTGCGCCGCTCGCGCGAGCGGTTCTGGGTCGGTGTCAACGCTGACCCGCGCTCGACCGAGGCCTTCGACACGCTCTACACCGTGCTCGAGACCCTCACCCGCGTCGCGGCACCGCTGCTTCCGCTCGTGACCGAGCGTGTGTGGCAGGGCCTGACCGGTGGCCGCAGCGTGCACCTGACCGACTGGCCAGACGACGCGCCATTCGCTGCCGCCGCCGACATTCGCACTGCGATGGACGCCGTGCGCGAGGTATCCAGCGTCGCCAACGCGCTGCGCAAGCGCGAAGGGAAGCGTGTGCGCCTGCCGCTCGCGCGCTTGACGGTCGTTGTGCCCGCCGCCGGCTCGCTCGCCCAGTTCGACGACATCCTGCGCGAAGAACTCAACGTGAAGCGCATCGAGTTCATCGAACTGGATGCCGAGAAGACGGCCGAGTACGGCATCAGCCACCGGCTGTCGGTCAACGCCCGGGCCGCGGGTCCGCGGCTTGGCAAGCAGGTGCAGCAGGCGATCAAGGCGGCAAAGGCCGGCGACTGGTCTGAAGAAGACGGCGTCGTGGTCGCGGGCGGGCTTGCGCTCGAGGCAGGGGAGTACGAGCTCGTGCTCGAGACCTCCGGCCGCCCCGAGGGCGAGGCGCTTGCAACGTTGGCGGGCGGCGGCTTCGTGCTGCTCGACACCACGACGACACCCGAGCTTGAGGCCGAGGGCCTGGCACGCGACGCGATTCGCGTCGTGCAGGAGGCGCGCAAGAACGCGGGTCTCGAGGTCAGCGACAGGATCGTGCTGGCGCTCAACGTCGGCCCCGAGCAGGCCCCCGCACTGCAGCAATACGCTGACCTGATCGCCGCCGAGACACTCTCGATCGCCATCGCCGTGCAACTCACTGAGGGCATCGACGCCGTGATCGACGGAATTGAGAGCCCCGGCGACGGCGTCTTCATCAGCGGCGCCCGCGCGCTCGGCGTAGAGAAGGCTCCCATGGTCGTCACGATTGACGCCACACAGGCTCACAGCACGGAGGTGCAGGCGTGAACGACATCCAACGTGCCGACGCGGTCTACGACGCGCTCCTCGGACGCCAGGGCGAAGCGTGGGTCGAGCCCCGCATGGAGCGGGTCGGACGACTGCTCGAACTGCTCGGCGACCCGCAGCGCAGTTACCGCGTGATCCACGTCACCGGCACGAACGGCAAGACCAGCACGAGTCGCATGATCGAGAGCCTTCTGCGCGCGCACGACCTGCGCACCGGGCTGTTCACGAGCCCGCATCTCGAACGGTTCACCGAGCGCATCATGATCGACGGCGAGCCAATCGGCGACGCCGCGATCGCCGATGCGTGGGACGACCTGGTACCGGTGCTCACCCTCGTCGATGCCGAGCTCGTCGCCGATGCCCAGTCGCCGCTGACATTCTTCGAGGTGCTGACGGCCCTTGCCTTCGTCGCCTGCGCCGACGCACCCGTCGACGTGCTGGTGCTCGAGGTTGGCATGGGCGGTGCGTGGGACTCGACCAATGCCGCCGACGGCGACGTTGCGGTGTTCGCGCCGATCGACCTTGATCACAGCGACCGCCTGGGCAACACGATCACCGAGATCGCGACCGTTAAGGCGGGCATCATCAAAGACGGCGCTGCGGTTGTTTCGGCGCGTCAAACGGATGCCGCAGCCGCCGTGCTCCGCGAGCACGCCGCACAGCACGGCGCCTCGATCGCGTTCGAGGGCACCGACTTTGCCGTTGAGTCCTCGGTCCTCGCCGTCGGCGGCCAGCTCGTGACGATCCGCGGCCTCGCGGCAACCTACAGCGACGAGTACCTCCCGCAGTACGGCCGCCACCAGGCCGATAACGCGGCACTCGCGATTGCCGCCGTCGAGTCGTTTATCGGTGGGGGCACGCAGCCGATCGCCGGCGACATCCTGAGCGAAGGGCTCGCGACGGCAACGTCGCCTGGGCGCCTCCAGCTTGTGGGAGTCGCCCCGACGGTGATTGTGGATGCCGCGCACAACCCCCATGGTGCGCGCGCTCTTGCCGCGGCGCTGGGCGAGTTTTTCGACTTCGATGAGTGGGCGCTTGTGCTTGGCGTCTTTGACGACAAAAACGCGGAGGGCATCATCGACGCGCTGGCGCCGGTCGTGACGCGAGTGTTCACGACCGAGCCGCAGTCACCCCGCGCGAGCAATGCCGAAGAATTGGCAGATCTCGTTGAATCACGTGGTCTCGTCGTGTCGGCGCATCCCGCGGCCGACGAAGCGATGGACTCGGCCCGCCGCTGGGCGGCCGAGGCAGATCGCCGGGCCGTGGTGATCGCGGGCTCGATTGTGCTTGCCGGCGAAGCAATTTCCTACGCCGAGAGTGAAGGATGGAAGGCATGAGCGAAAACGATCTGACAGCAGAGGGCGCACAGGCGAACGCGCCAGCGGGAAGGCGGCGCGGCCGGCAACGCCGCAACCAGTCGCTCACCGCAAAGCTTGGCGCGGTGGTGCTCGGTTTCGAATCGGTCATCGTCGTGCTCGCTGGGCTCGCGATCTTCGGGCTGCGAGTCCTTCCGGATTCGATCCCGGACTGGTGGGCAATCGTCGGGGGCGCTGTTGTCGCGCTGCTGATGGTGGCGGCGACCACCGTGCTGGAGCACGGGTGGGGGAGGGCGCTCGGATGGGTGCTGCAGGCGGCGGTTGCGGCATCCGCTCTGCTTGTTCCGGGCATCTGGCTCGTCGTACTGATTTTCGGCGGCATGTGGGCGTACGCAATGATTATGGGCCCGCGTCTCGAAGCGCGTGCGGTCGCAATGGCGGCGGATGCCGCGGCCAACCCCGCACCATAGACCCCGCGTCCGCGCAACCGTGGTGGCATCCGCCGCCGCACGACTTTTACTTTTGAGAGCTAATGGAGACTGACATGACTACTGAAGAGACGCTCGTTCTGATCAAACCTGACGGCGTGGCACGCGGCCTCACCGGCACGATCCTCGCCCGCATCGAGGCCAAGGGATACTCGCTCGTCGACATCCGCCTTGTCGACCCGAATCGTGATGTGCTCGCCGAGCACTATGCAGAGCACGAGGGCAAGCCGTTCTACGAGCCGCTCCTCGAGTTCATGCTCTCGGGTCCTTCGGTGGCGATCCGCCTGGCGGGCAACCGAGTGATCGAGGGATTCCGTTCGCTCTCGGGAACCACCGATCCGACCACAGCGGCACCCGGCACCATCCGTGGCGATTTCGGTCGCGACTGGGGCCTGGCCGTCCAGCAGAACCTCGTGCACGGCTCCGACAGCCCCGAATCGGCAGCTCGCGAGCTCGCGATCTGGTTCAGCTAAGCAAGATTCGTGAAAACGGCTCGGCCCGGTGTCTGCCGGCCGAGCCGTTTTGCGTGGGGGCGGTTTGCACCGGGTGCGTGCTCCGCGGCACGAACCGGCTCTAGAAGAGGTTGCCAATCACGTCGAGGCGCAACTGCGCAAGCAGGGCGACGACGAGGTAGCTCAGCACGGTCAGGAGCGGGAGCCAGCCCATGAGGCGCCCGGCGCCGGAGCGCACCTTCGCCGAGACGGGAAAGATGCCGGCCCTGAACAGGTGAATCGTCACGGCATAGAAGCTCGGAATCATGACCGCCCAGGTCACCATGCACCAGGGGCAGAGTGTCGCGAGCACGAAGATGCTCTGCCCGATCAGCCAGCAGACGAAGACGAAGCCGCCGAGCATACCGAGCGCGAAGCACCACCAGAACCAGTTCGCGAAGCGTGCGCCGGCGAGAATTGCAATGCCCACGACGATGGGGGCGATCCACGCGGCCAACCCCAACAGCGGGTTCGGAAACCCGAATACGCTGCCCTGCGGTGAGTCAAGGTTTGCCGTGCACTGCACCAGCAGGCTGTAATCGCACGAGGCGCTGGCGCCCGGGTTGGCGAGCACGTACAGCTTCTCGAGTGTGAGTTGCATCGCTGCCCACCACCCGATGACGCCGGCAATGATGAGCCAGATCGCGAGACCTGTTGGTCGGGTACGTGAAGGGGTGTCAGACACATTCGAATTATCGCACCGCAATGCTGTGAAGGTCTGCGCGTGCTGTGAGCAGATCCGGGGTGTCGCGTAGGGCGTCACGGTCGTGTGCACGACGTTGCTAGGGCTGGCCGACGGCGGATCCGCGGCAGGTTTTTCACGTGTGCACACCCGAGAATCCGAGCGATTTCGGCGTATTTTCTTCGCCAACCATGCCCGCGCTCCCACACAAAAGCGCCGAAGTCTGCGATACTGGCATTGATGCAACGTCCGGCCGCGCCGGGCACCGCATCGCAGATGACTTTGGGGCTGAATGCCTCGCGGTCGACGCCCCTCGCCACACGAGCCACGGGCCGACCGCATGCCGAAATAGAATCGCGGCCCGCCGGGTGCGGCCGCTCGAGATGTCGCCGGGTGACGCGCGGAGTTCACCCGCAGGGAGTGCGCCAGCAATGGCTGATGACAACAATGACAACCAAGCCCACACGACCGCTCACACAGACGCTCCAGATGCGCTAGCTCTGGACGCGGCGGGGGAGCGAGCACCCGAGTCGGGCGAAACCGCCCAACCGGATGTGTCGACCGACGAGGCAGTTACTGCCGCCGCTGTGGCCGACGAGCCGGTCGCCGACGGTGGCGTCGAAAGCGCTATCGAAGCGGATGCCGCAGCCCAGCCAGCTTCGGCCGGCTCCGAGGCTGAGGCCGAGGCCGGCGTGAGCGCCGATTCGGTGGACGAGTCGGTCGGGTCCGAGTCGGAGCCCGCGGGCGAGCCGGAGGCTGAGCTTGAGATTGAGCCGCTGATCCTCGACTCGGTTGCGCTTGGTCTTCTCGCGGCGCCGTTCGTTTCGGCAGTGTCGACTGAGCTGCTGTTCTACGCACCCGAAGTGCTTCCGTTGCCGGCACGGCCCGACCGCGATCGCGGCGACCGTGACCGGGGCCGCGATCGTGATCGTGGTGGCCGCGACCGTGACTGGGATGCCGACCGTGACCAGGGCGAAGAAAGCTCGAGCTCGGTACGCCGCCGCTCGCGTCGTCGCTCCGGCGAAGAGCGTGATGACTCGAACGATGACGCAAACACGGTTATTCGCGTTCGCCAGCCGAGGGTTGCCGAGCTCATCACCGAGCCGCAGCGCATCAAGGGCTCGACCCGCCTCGAGGCGAAGAAGCAGCGTCGCCGCGATGGTCGCGACGCCGGGCGTCGCCGTGCGGTCGTCACCGAAGCAGAGTTCCTCGCCCGTCGCGAGGCTGTCGATCGGACGATGATTGTTCGCTCGAAGAGCGGGCGCATCCAACTTGCCGTCACTGAAGACAACGTGCTTGTTGAGCACTACGTCGCGCGCAACCAGGATGCGTCCCTCATCGGAAACGTCTACCTCGGTCGCGTGCAGAACGTGCTACCCAGCATGGAAGCTGCGTTTGTCGACATCGGCCGCGGCCGCAATGCCGTGCTCTACTCGGGCGAGGTCGATTGGGACGCCGCCGAGACTGGCAACCAGCCGCGCCGCATCGAGCTCGCACTCAAGTCGGGTGACCGCGTGCTTGTCCAGGTCACGAAAGACCCGGTCGGCCACAAGGGTGCTCGGCTGACGAGCCAGATCTCGCTGCCCGGCCGCTACCTCGTGTACGTGCCGAACGGTTCGATGAACGGCATCTCGCGCAAGCTCCCCGACACCGAGCGGGCGCGCCTCAAGCGGATCCTCAAGGAGGTTCTGCCCGAGAGCTCGGGCGTGATCGTTCGCACCGCGGCTGAGGGTGCCACCGAAGAGCAGCTGACGCTCGACGTGAACCGCCTCACCGCACAGTGGGAGCACATCTCGGGTCAGGTCGAGGCGGGCCAGGCGCCTGCCCTCCTTCACAGCGAGCCCGACCTGCTGGTCAAGATCGTGCGCGACGTCTTCAACGAAGACTTCACGAAGATGCTGATCCAGGGCGAAGAAGCGCAGCAGACGATCGAGACCTACCTGCGTGCCGTGGCACCCGACCTGCTCGAGCGCATTGAGCACTACGACGGTGGCGGCGACCCGTTCGACGACCTCCGCGTGACCGAACAGATCGAGAAGGCACTCGATCGCAAGGTGTGGTTGCCTTCCGGCGGTTCGCTTGTGATCGACCGGACCGAGGCGATGACGGTTGTTGACGTCAACACCGGCAAGTTCGTCGGCTCGGGTGGCAACCTCGAAGAGACGGTCACGAAGAACAACCTCGAAGCGGCCGAAGAAATCGTTCGACAGCTGCGGCTGCGCGATATCGGTGGCATCATCGTCGTCGACTTCATCGACATGGTGCTCGAGTCGAACCGTGATCTGGTCCTGCGACGCATGATCGAGTGCCTGAGCCGCGACCGTACGAAGCACCAGGTCGCCGAGGTCACCTCGCTCGGCCTCGTCCAGATGACCCGCAAGAAGCTTGGCCTCGGCTTGCTCGAGACCTTCAGCGAGGCGTGCGAGATCTGCGCTGGCCGTGGCGTCATTGTGCACCACGACCCCGTTGTTCGCCACCGCGGCTCGAGCTCGAGCAGTGGCTCGCCTCAGAGCGGACGCCGTTCGCGCGGCGGCAACAGCAACAACAACGGTGGTGGTGGCGGCAACCAGGGCCAGAACCAGAACCAGAACCAGGGCCAGAACGGCGGCGCCAACGGACCGGCTCCGGCCGGCACCAACGGTGGCACGCATGGCATCACCGAGGGCGCGAAGACCGCACTCGCACAGATTGCCGCCAGTACGCTGGTGCCAGCAGAGGCGGATGCCGCTGCCCCCGCCGAAACCACGGTCACGGCCGTCGCGGCAGAGGGTGCATCCGCGCGGTCGCGCAACAAGCGTGGCTCGCAGTCGGGACCCTCGTCGGTTGACGAGATCGTTTTGCCGAATGGTGCCGAGGACAACGGTGGCGATGCGCCGCGCAAGCGCAAGAAGCGTCGCTCCTCATCGTCGGGTTCGAACTCGGGATTGGCTTCGGGTTCGAATGCCGGTTCGGGTTCGCACGCGGCTGCGCAGGCCGGCTCCGTTTCGGGGCCCGGATCGACTTCAGCGTTCGGTGTTGCCGCGTCGGGTTCGGTGCAGGCCGTGGCCGCCGCGCCCAAGACGGAGAAGGAACAGCTCTTCGACTCGGTACTCAACGCGCTGCCAGAGCCGAAGGCGCCCGGACAGGGTCGCGGTCGCCGCCGCGTCACCACCGCGGCGCTCACGGGCACGCCGGTGGTGCACGACCAGCAGGCGCGCAACGACAGCTAGCACGAACGCACGCGTACGAATGAGCGGGGGAGGCGGAAGCCACCCCCGCTCATTTGCGTGTTGGGCGGTCTTTCGCTCGGACCCGTAGCCCGCTTTCGCGGAGGGCGTTCACGAGTTCTCGACCGCTCACTGGCCGCGCACCGGCGGCGATCAAGCGATCAATGATCTCCTCCGGCACGTCGTAGTGGTCGAGGTCGAAGCTGCGCGGAGGGAGCCCGTGCTCGCCGGCAAATTGATGAAGCTCCGCGAGATTGCTATCGCTGACCAGGTGGGCCCACAAGCGGCCGTGCGCCGGCCAGCGTGGAGTGTCGACTAGAATGGCCATAGTTCGATCATAGAAACTTGTACTGCCCGGCTTGACACACCCCGCGAGCTTTTGCGTGATTCTTCACAATCCGGTAGTCTTGACCCTTGGTGCGTGTCGTCTCGTTCCTGCCAATATGGTGGGCCATGACGGGGCGTGAGTGTAGTGGCCATCAGGTCGCCCTCCAGCACCGAGATCTTCCGTGAAAACGGATCAACATTAACCGGAGCAGTTTTGCTCCCCGATGAAACAGGTATGACGTGGTCTACGCAGTTGTGCGCGCCGGTGGCCGGCAGGAAAAGGTCGAGGTCGGCACTATCGTGACCCTCGATCGTCAGAAGGCGAAGCAGGGCGAGTCGATTGAACTCCCCGCACTTCTCCTGGTCGACGGTGACGCCGTGACCACCGACGCTGAGAAGCTCGCGAAGGTCACTGTTACCGCTGAGGTCTTGAACGAGCTCCGCGGTCCCAAGATCGTCATCCAGAAGTTCAAGAACAAGACTGGCTACAAGAAGCGCCAGGGTCACCGTCAGGACCTGACTCGCGTCAAGGTCACCGGTATCAAGTAGTCCGCGACCGAGAGACTGAGAAGGACACAGGCAAATGGCATCTAAAAAGGGCGCAAGCTCCACTCGTAACGGTCGCGATTCCAATGCACAACGCCTCGGCGTGAAGCGTTTCGGCGGCCAGAAGGTTCTCGCAGGAGAGATCCTCGTTCGTCAGCGCGGCACGCGCTTCCACCCCGGCGCAGGCGTCGGCCGTGGCGGCGACGACACGTTGTTCGCTCTTGAAGCGGGCGCAGTGCAGTTCGCCACCAAGGGTGGCCGCAAGGTCGTCAACGTGGTGGCTGTAGCAGCCGAGTAGGCGTAATTTTTTCATAGACAAGGGCGGGCTTCGGCTCGCCCTTGTCTTGCTTTAGGGAGGGACCAACTGTGGTTACGTTTGTCGATGAAGTCACGCTGCATTTGCGCGCGGGCAAGGGTGGCAACGGTTGTGTCTCGACTCGCCGCGAGAAGTTCAAGCCGCTTGCCGGGCCCGACGGTGGCAACGGTGGAGATGGTGGCAATGTCGTGCTTGTGGCTGACACCCAGACCACAACGCTGCTTGCTTACCACCACTCGCCGCACCGCACCGGTGGCAACGGTGGATTTGGCATGGGCGATTTGCGCTCCGGCATTGCGGGCGAGTCGCTCGAGCTTCTCGTGCCCGTCGGCACCGTGGTCAAAGACACAAATGGCGACGTGCTCCTCGACATGGTCGAGCCGGGCATGCGCTACATCGCTGCGGCCGGTGGCATCGGTGGGCTCGGCAACGCTGCGCTCTCGAACCCGAAGCGCAAGGCGCCGGGCTTCGCTCTGCTCGGTACCCCGGGCTGGGAGGGCGAGGTTGTCCTCGAGCTCAAGACCATCGCCGACGTGGCGCTGGTTGGCTATCCGTCAGCGGGCAAGTCCAGCCTGATCGCCGCGATGTCGGCGGCGCGCCCCAAGATCGCTGACTACCCATTCACCACACTGCACCCGAATCTCGGTGTCGTGCAGGCCGGCGAGGTTCGCTACACCGTCGCCGACGTTCCCGGCCTCATCGAAGGCGCGAGCGAGGGGCGTGGCCTCGGGCTCGAGTTCCTCCGTCACGTCGAGCGCTGCACGGCGCTCCTGCACGTGCTCGACTGCGCAACGCTTGAACCGAACCGTGACCCGATCAGCGATCTCGACGTCATCCTTGGCGAGCTTGCCGCCTACGAGGTGCCCGAGGGCCAGACGCCGTTGCTTGAACGCCCGCAGCTGATCGCGCTGAACAAGATCGATGTCCCCGAGGCGAAAGACCTGGCCGACCTCGTTCGTCCAGAGCTTGAGGCTCGCGGCTACCGGGTGTTTGAGATTTCGACCGTGAGCCACGAGGGCTTGCGTCAGCTCAGCTTCGCGCTCGCATCGCTGGTCGAAGAGTCACGCGTTGCGCCGGTCGCAGCGCCGGCACCCGAACGCGTTGTGCTGCGCACGCGCGCAAACAAGGTCGAGTTCACCGTGCGCGTCGAAGGCGGCACGTACGGCAACCTGTATCGCGTGCTCGGCGAAAAGCCCGTGCGCTGGGTGCAGCAGACCGACTTCGCGAACGACGAAGCTGTGGGCTATCTCGCAGACCGTCTCGCGAAGCTTGGCGTTGAAGATGGCCTGTTCCGTGCAGGCGCCGTGCCCGGTTCTGCCGTCGTGATCGGTGAGGGCGACGCGGTCGTGTTCGACTGGGAGCCGACGCTCACCTCCACCGCAGAGTTGATGACCGCGCCTCGTGGTTCCGACCCCCGGCTGTTCGAGGGCCACCGCCGCACCACGCACCAGCGCCGCGCCGAGTACAAAGAGCGAATGGATGCCAAGGCCGAGGCCCGCGCAGAGATCGAAGTGCAGCGGGTCTCCGGTTGGACCGAAGACCAGAAGGGCGAGAACACCTGGGCGGAAGACGAGTGAGTGTCTCGGAGCGTTCGGGAATCCCGACCGCGCGCCGGCTCGTCGTAAAGGTCGGCTCCTCGTCGATCTCGGGTGAGAACGCCAATCGTATTTCGGCGCTTGTCGATGCACTTGCCGCCGCGCATGGCCGCGGCACCGAGGTGGTGCTGGTTTCGTCCGGTGCGATCGCAACCGGCATCCCGTTTCTGAAACTCGACGCGCGCCCGGCCGACCTCGCGACTCAGCAGGCGGCCGCCGCGGTTGGCCAAAACGTGCTGATCTATCGGTACCAAGACAGTCTGCGCCGCTACGACATTGTGGCCGGCCAGGTGCTGTTGACCGCGGGCGACCTTGAGGGCGCGGTATCGCGGAGCAATGCGCAGCGTGCCATGGAGCGGCTCCTCGGGCTCCGGATCCTCCCGATCGTGAACGAGAACGACACGGTCGCGACGCACGAGATTCGCTTCGGCGACAACGACCGTCTCGCGGCGATGGTCGCCGAGTTGGTCGAGGCCGATGCGCTGATCTTGCTCAGCGACATTGAATGCCTCTACACGCGCCCGCCGCAAGAGCCGGGCGCCCAGCCCATCCACGACATCGCCTACGGTGATCCGCTCACCGGGTGTGAGTTCGGCAGCGTCGGTATTGCTGGCGTCGGCACCGGGGGAGCGGCCACGAAAGTGTCGGCGGCGCGACTCGCGGCAGCGGCCGGGGTCGGTGTGCTGGTCACGTCGTCCGAGCTGGTTGCCGAGGCGTTGTCAGGCGCAGACATTGGCACGTGGTTCGAACCGGGTGGCGTGCGCGCAGGGCCAGAGTCGGACTCGGTCACCGGACCCGCGCCGCTCGGTAGAATGGCACCATGAGTCAGGTCGAAGCTCCAGTCATTTCGGTGCATGAACGTCTTGTGCGCGCGAAGACCGCATCGCGTGAGATCGGTGCGCTGAGCGGTGCGCAGAAGACGTCGGTGCTGAACGCGATCGCGGACGCGCTGATCGATGCGTCGGCGCGAATTGTCGCTGCCAATCAGGAAGACCTGAAGCGCGGGGCATCCAATGGTCTGGCGACCGGGCTTCTCGATCGTCTCCGTCTTGACGAGTCGCGTGTCCAAGGCCTGGCCAGCGCCGTGCGCGAAGTTGCCGTGTTGCCGGACCCTGTGGGCGAGGTCGTGCGTGGCCACCGTTCGCCGACGGGCGTTGCCATCGAGCAGGTGCGAGTGCCGTTCGGTGTGATTGGTGCGATCTACGAGGCGCGCCCCAACGTGACCGTCGACATCGCAGCCATCGCGTTGCGCAGCGGCAATGCTGTGGTGCTGCGCGGCGGCACTGACGCCGAGGCGAGCAACGCGGTGCTGGTCGGCGTGATGCGCGACACGCTCGAGGCTCACGACATCGACCCCGAAGCGATTCAGACGATCGACGAGTTTGGCCGTGAGGGCGCCCGTGAGCTCATGCGTTCGCGCGGGCTCGTCGACGTGCTGGTGCCGCGCGGCAGTGCGGCACTGATCCGCACCGTACTCACCGAGTCGACCGTGCCGGTGATCGAAACGGGCTCGGGCGTCGTCCATATTTTTCTTGACGAGTCGGCGCGACTTGACTGGTCGCGCGACATCGTCGTGAACGCCAAGGTGCAGCGGCCGAGCGTCTGCAATGCGGTCGAGACGCTGCTGGTGCACCGCGCCGCCGCGGCCAGGCTGCTGCCCGAGGTGATTGCCGGTCTGCAGGCCGAGGGCGTCACCGTCCACGGCGACGCGACGGTGATGTCGCTCTGCGACAACATCGTGCCCGTCACCGAACAAGACTTTGAGACCGAATATCTCGATCTCGAAATTGCCGTGCGCGTCGTCGACAACCTCGATGCGGCGCTCGAACACATTCGTACGTATTCGACCGGCCACACAGAGTCGATCATCACGTCGGATGCAGCCTCGGCGGATCGTTTTCTCGCCGAGGTTGATTCGGCCGTTGTGATGGCGAACGCCTCCACACGGTTTACTGACGGCGCCGAGTTTGGCTTTGGTGCCGAGGTCGGTATTTCAACACAAAAATTGCACGCGCGCGGCCCCATGGGCCTGCGTGAGCTCACGAGCACCAAATGGCTCGCTCGTGGCGCCGGACAAGTCCGGCTTTAGTGCCTAGACTGTAGGGAGGCCACGAGGCCTCGCCGCACCCATGAACGGAGATCGCATGTCGTTTGCGACGATTTTGCTTGCCCAGGTTGAAGAACACCACGGAAACGTTTACCTTGAGACGCTTCCGTTTCTGATTCTTGCCGTTGCGTTGTTCCTCGTGCTCGGCTTCCTGACCTTTAGCTACCGCGATGTAGCGAACCGCCACGCGGCCAAGGCTGAAGCCTACGCACGCGCACACGGCGATTCCATCGCGCAGGGCCACGGGCACGGCCACTAAGTTCTTGCATGTCGGGCGCTATGCGGAGACCGCGAATTGGAGTGATGGGCGGCACCTTTGACCCCATCCACCACGGTCACCTCGTTGCGGCCAGCGAAGTAGCGAACTCCTTCGATCTCGATGAGGTCGTCTTTGTGCCCACGGGCGAACCGTGGCACAAAGACGGGGTGAGCCCCAGCGAGCATCGGTATCTGATGACCGTTGTGGCCACGGCATCCAACCCGTCGTTTACCGTCAGTCGTGTCGACATCGACCGTAAGGGCGCGACCTACACGATCGACACGCTTCGCGATTTGCGTGCCGATCGGCCCGAGGCCGACCTGTTTTTCATCACCGGGGCCGACGCTGTCGCTCAGATCCTTGCGTGGAAAGATCACAGCGACCTTTGGGACCTCGCGCACTTTGTCGCCGTCAGCCGTCCGGGCCACGTGCTCAGCATTGACGGCCTCCCCGCCGACAAGGTCAGCCAGCTGGAAGTGCCCGCACTCGCGATTTCGTCTACCGATTGTCGTGAACGTATTCGCCGCGATCGCCCGGTCTGGTACCTCGTGCCGGACGGTGTCGTGCAATACATCAACAAGCACCACCTGTATCGGAGCGTCGCATGAGTACACCGGAACAGCCCCTTACTCGCAAACAGATGCGCGAACACCTGCGCACTGGAGCGATCCCCATCATTCGGCCCGTTGACGAGCCTGAAGCCGGCGAAGCGGATGCCGCAGCCCGCCCGGCGATCGAAAGTGTTGCCGAGGCGCGGTCGGAGGCATTGGCCCCGATTCCTGATGACGAAGTTGATCTCGACGCCGCGCCGCTGACCCGGCGTGAGGCGCGCCAGCAGGAGCGGCTCCGCACCGCATCGGTGCCTGTTATTTCGCCCGAGCTCGCGGCCGCCGCCCTTGCCGCTGGGCAGGATGAGGCATCCAACGATGCTGACAGCGACGCCGTAGCCGACGGTGCTGAGGTCGTAGCCGAGCTCGACGTCGAGGCCGACGCACCGAGCGACGTCGACGTGGAGCCGCAGGTTGAGGCTGAGGCTGAGACTGAGGTCGAGGTCGAGGTTGAGGTCGAAACAGAGCCCGACGTTCAGGTCGACGTCGAGGCTGAGGTCGACGTCGAGGCTGAAGTCGAGGTCGAGGTCGAGGTCGAGGCCGAAGCAGAAGTCGAGGCCGAAGCTGAGGTCGAGGCCGCGCCAGAAGTTGAGCTCGAAGCAGAAGTCGAAACCGCGCTCGAGGCTGAAGCCGGGCCGGAGGTTGAAGCCGATCCCGAGGTCGAGGCTGAGGCTGAAGCCGAGCCTGAGGTTGCACCCGAGGCTCAAGCAGAACCCGTCGTTGAGTTGCACGCCAACTTCGGTGGGCACCTGCTGGTCGATGACCCAGAGATTGCGGCGCCGATGCCGGCTTCGTTCGATCAGCTCATTGCGCGCGGCACAACTGCGACGGGCACGTCGACTGCAACGAACGCGCTCATCCTCTCGCAGACGCCGAGCTCAGGACCCCTGTCAGGTGCCGTGACAGCAACCGGCGAGATCCTCATCACCGGCACGTTGTCGCTCCCGCAAGGGCTCGGATCTACCGGGCACGACCCGCGGCTGAGCGACGGTAAAGACATCGACGCGCTGCTGGTCGACGGCGGCGAGCTTCCTGCATCGTCATCGCCGACGCCAGTCGCGGCCAGCTCTGCGATCAGCACGATCAAGAGCGCGGCCGAAATCATCACACCACCGGTTCCCGAAAAGGGGAGCCGTCTCATGTTCACGCTGGCGATTACGGCTGGTGTGCTTGCCCTCGCACTGGTTGGCGTGCTCATTCTTGGCTTTATCACGGGAGCACTGTAATGACCGGCACTGAAAATTCCAGAGCCATGCTTGCCATCGCGGCGGACGCGGCCGACGCGAAGGGCGCCGAAGATCTCGTAGCGCTCGACGTGTCGGGCCCGTTGCCGCTCGTCGACATCTTCCTCATTGCGACGGGGCGAAACGAACGCAACGTGGGCGCAATTGCCGACGGCATCGAAGAAGCATTGCTCGACGCAGGGCATAAGCGGGTTCGTCGCGAAGGACGCCGCGAAGGCCGCTGGGTACTCCTTGACTTCGGCGACCTCGTCGCACACATCTTCCACGAAGAAGAGCGCGAATACTACGCGCTCGAGCGCCTCTGGAAGGACTGCCCGGTCGTGCCTATTACGCTCAGCAACCCGGCTCCGACGCATCCGGCGAACGCCACTGCCGAATAGCGGGGAGCGGCACTCCGACACCCGTCTCGATTTCGAAAGCGGGCGTTGGGTGTAGTAGTCTTAACGAGTTGTCATCTTCGGAAGACAACGAGTTTGGGTCTGTGGCGCAGCTGGTAGCGCACCTGCATGGCATGCAGGGGGTCAGGGGTTCGAGTCCCCTCAGATCCACCAATATTGTCAGAATCCCTCGGCCGAGTGCCGAGGGATTCTGCGTTCCTCCTCGCTCCGGCCCCGCGCCCCGCACTTCTTTCGTTCCCCCGTCGCGTATTGTCGCTATTCCGCCGAATTCTGACACTTTGCGACTGCTGAGCGGGTCGGCGGGGCGGGCGGAGTTGGCGTTGCCGCTCCCTTGACGTTCCCTTTGTTCCCCCGTCGCGTTTTGTCGCTATTCCGCCGGATTCTGACATATTGCGACTGCTGAGCGGGTGGGCGGGGTGGGCGACGTCGACTTGGCACTGCCCTGTGCGCCTACCGGGTTGGCCCGCCTGCCGCGCGCGCTTGCCGCCCCTTTGTTCGCCGGTCGCGTTTTGTCGCTACCCCGCGGAATAGCGACACTTTGCGACTGCGGAGCGGAGCGGAGCGGGGCGGGGGGTGGGGGCGTGTCGCGTTCGATAACGACGACGGCGACGACGCTAGCGGCACCGCGGCGCTAGTCCTGCGGCGCCTCGAGCGGTCGCGGATCGTCGGTCGTACCGTGATGCGCATAGTCGGGACGCGCCGGCTGGGCATGTTGCACGGCCCCTTCGCCCCCTTGCCGCCCACCGAACGGGCGCCCGTGGTCGGCAAATTCGGCTCGCACAAACACCAGTTCCCACGGCCCGAGCGTGAAGCGGGCGCCGGTACGCAAGATCTCGGAGTGGTCGTCGTTCGCGCCTGTTCCCGCTGCGGTCGATCGCACATTGTGCGTACCGGCGCCGAGCATCGTCAAGCGATACTCATCGTTCGGCGTGTGCACGATACGCGCGTGCATGGCATCGATGCCCTCGAGCCGAAGCGTCGCGTCGGCGTTCGAGCCGATACTCACGTCATCATCGACCAGATGAAACGTGCGGTGTTCGTGTGTGGATCTCACCAGGAGGTGCGGGTCGCCCTCGCCCCAATTGGCATGGGTCGTGAGAGCGTCGCGGTTGTTGGCGGTCATGATCTGCTCCTCTCCATCACCTACAGAAGTGGTCGCTGATCGCCCATGGTACGCGCTTCTCGCGCGAACCATCAGGGCATCAGCGATGAGCGGATGCCGCTGCCAAGCGCGTGCTTACCGTCGCCGACGCGCGGTCACAGGAGCTCGGCGCGCAGCTCGGCCGGCGACTTCGGCGACAGCAGGCCGGGTGCAATGTCGAATACCGTGTGCGCGCCGAACTGGCCGCGTGCCTGGAGACGGTGCACGGCTCGTGCGTACGCAACCAGCACGCTGGCGGTGAACTCCGGGTTGCTGTCGAGCGTCAACCCGTATTCCACGACCTGGGCGTTGCCCTCACCGGTGTTGCCACTGCGGATCACGAAGCCACCGTGCGGCATGGCGGCGTGGTCGCGGGTGAGCTCTTCGGCGCTGATGAAATTGACGGTCGTGTCGTAGTCGCTGAAGTAGTCGGGCATGGTGACGATCGCGGTACGGACGGCTGCGGCATCCGCCCCCGCCTCAAGCACGACGAAGCACTCGCGCGTGTGCTTCTCACGGGTGCTGAGCGTCGGACGCGTGCCGGCACGCACCGCCGCGACGGCCGCCTCGCTCGGCAGCGTGTATTGCACGCCTCCGGCAACGCCTGCGACGCCACGAATCGCGTCGGAGTGGCCCTGGCTGAGGCCGCGGCCCCAGAACGTGTAGGTGTCACCGTCGGGCAGCAGCGCCTCGCCGAACACGCGGTTGATCGAGAACATGCCCGGGTCCCAGCCCGCCGAGATCAGGGCCGTCGTGGCGCCGGCACGGGCTGCGGACTCCACCGCTGCAAAATGTTCCGGAATGCGTGCGTGCGTGTCGAAGCTGTCGACGATGCTGAAACGTGCAGCGAGTTCGGGGGACTGCACGGGCAAGTCGCTCTTCGAACCGCCGCAGAGAATCAGCACGTCGATCTCGTCTGCATGCGCGTCGAGCTCGTCGTGCGCGATGACCTTGGTGTCCGGATGCCGCGGCACAACGCTCGACGGATCGCGCCGCGTGAACACGCCAACGAGCGTCATGTCGGCGTTCTGCTCGATTGCCGATTCGACCCCCCGGCCGAGGTTGCCATAGCCGACGATGCCGATTCGAATCGGAGTGTGCATGCGGGTACTACTTTCTGGAGGAGGAGTCGGGCTTGGGGAACGCTCGGTGCGGGCTGCGGGGCAGCAACAACGCGGCGAGCAAAAATAAAACTACATGTGCGCGGCGATGTACGAATACTTCACGAACACCTCGGGCGCGAACCCCGCTTCGTCGAGGATCCCCTGCACGGCCGTGAGCATGTAGCGCGAATCCCAGCCCATGTACAACGAGTGCGTGTCGTTGAGGGCGTCCCACTGGCCGTTCCACGCCTGCGAGTCGTAGACGGGGCCGCCGCGCCGCGCGCTGAACGCGATGACGCTCTCGGGTGAGTCCGACCAGATGCGCCGGAAGACGCGGTTGAACAGGTACTTCACATCGTGCACTTCCCAGTGCTCGCCGCGGTACTCGACGTAATCAAACTCGCGCTGCCATCCGCGGGGCCACCCACGGCGACGCTTCGCATCGAGCAATGGCGTGAGGCCGTCGTCGTCGATGCCGCCCGCGTCTGGCCGGGGCCAGATCGCGAGGAACGCCTCGGTGAGTGCGACGGTGCGCGCGGCGATCGCGGCCGTGCCCCAGGCATCCGTTTCGGTGATATCGCGGGTGAGCGCTATCTCGCTCTTTGCGAAAAGAGCATCGCGCTTTTCGACGAAGGATGCATCGATCGCACGCTCCGCGAGGTGCTCCTCGAGCAGCACGAGGTTGCCGAGCGTCTGCGCGAGCGCTCGGTGGCTGTTCTGTGCATCGTCGCTGTAGTCGGCCCACACGGTGGTGCCGTCACCGCTCCAGGTGTCGGCCGGGGCAAGCGGAAAGATGTGCGCGACCTCGAGGTCGACGAGGTTGTTCGCGCCCGCGAGGCGGCCAAGCACGTAGGCCGGGTGGGGGAGCGCCCCGTACTTCAGCGCGCCGCGCACCCGCTCATCCGACGGCATGATGCGTGCAAACGCGTATTCGAGCGCTTCGGCGCCCTCCGCGCGTGCACGACAGAGCCGGGCCACGAGGCTGTCGGTGCTGGTGCCGACGATCGTGCGGCGCAGCAGGAGCGATTGCACACGTTCGAGGAGGGCGATGAGCTCGCGGCGCGCGTTGTCGGCCTCGGCGGGTGTGGCGGTCGCAAACGCGTGGTAACTCCGCATAATCAGGGGATACATGCCTCGGCCGAAGGTGTTGAGGTAGCCGAGCTGTCGGGCGATCTCGGGATCCGGCGCATGCATCGGGTCGACGAGCACGCGGTAGATGGCCGAATACGCCTTCCATTCGGCGGCGTGCGTGCGGAGGGATGCGGCATCCAACCGAGGGAACTCTTCGCGAAACGCGTCGTACACGCCTCTGCCGCCCGCCACCGCGACCTCGCGGCCAGTCTTCATCACGAGGTAGTGCCGCCAGAAGCCCGCGATCTCGTCGCCGGTGTTTTGCTCGATGGGCAGCCAGAACGAGTCTTCAATCTCGGTCTGCTCGGCGTGCGTGAGCCCCATCAGCACGTAGTTGTGGATGAGCTCGTGATCGCGCAGCGGCTCGCCCGTCGAGTTCAGGCTTTCGAAGATCTGCTGGGCGTTGGCGTCGGCCCCGAGCGTGATCGCGACGTGCTCGAGCTTCTGCAGGCCGCGCCAGATATGCGCGACCTCATCGGCGCGAATCTGGCTGCGGAAGAACGCGTAGTTGTCGTCGAAGCGCGAGTCGCGTGCTTCGTGCTCGCCGGTCTTCTCCAACACGACCTTCTCGAACACTTCGGCCCAGGCACGATGGGGGCGAAGCTTGGTGCGGTGGGGGTCGCTGGCCCGCACGAGCACACGCTCGAGTTCGGCGGCGAGCACCGGATTGTCTGCGCGCACCGTGTGGTGCAGGGCCGCGACCAACAGCATTAGCGTCGTGATGCGCTGCTGACCGTCGATGAGCACGAGTTCGGCGACATCATCCGGGCCGGTGGTGACGGCGGTGCTTTCGCTCGAGAGGATCGAGCCGATGAAGTGCGTGTGGGCATCGTTGGATGCCGCAACCGCACGTACATCGGCGAGCAACTTCTCGCACCCGCCGATATCCCACCGGTACTGGCGTTGGTACACAGGCACAACGATCGTGGTCCCTGACGCCGAAAGCCATTCAATCGTGTTGACCGCCTGCGCGGTGACGTTCGTGGCAGTGCTCATGGTTCGGTACATCCCTTGCAGCGCGAAAGTCTCTCGCTCCAATCTACGGGGCGGGCGCTCTTTCGGTTTTCGGCATGGCCAATGGCGGATCAAATTGCTCCTATATAGGCTTGCCTAAGTTGGGCTTGTTAAAACGTGCTGGCCCCCTACGAAAGGTCCCATCATCATGGGTTACATCAAATCTGCTGCGCTGGAAGCGACCGGCTATGTCGTGCTCGACAGCCACAACCAGGAGCTAGACCCCAAGGAATGGCTCGACATCGAGTACAACGACTGGAAGTCGTCGGGCGACACGCGCTTCGCGCCGCTTGCCAGCGCTTTCGGTGAGATCGAATGCAATGGTTTCTGGAACCACAAGCCGCCGCGCACCGACAAGGACGGCGTTTGGATCCCCTCGCAGGTCGAGAAGGCACCCGTCCTCACCGCTCGTGCGCAGGAGCCCGGCGCGAACGTTGGCCGCTGCCGCGTCATCGAGCTGCAGCCAACGCCTTATGGCGACTGCCTCTACAACCTTCACCAGGACGACAACAACCGGCTCAACCCGGAGGGCACCGGCTGGGTCGTGCGTGGCTTCTTCAACCTGACCGACGACAAAGACAGCTTCTTTGTGCTGCGCGAGAACCGCACCGACCCCAAGGGTGAGGTGCGCATCGCACTGCCCGCCGGTGCGCAGCTGATCGTCGACACCCAGCGCCTCTGGCACGCCGCCACCCACGTCGGCACCGACCCGCGCTACTGCCTCATCACCTCGTGGACCTCGGGCCCCGAGCTCGACGCATACATCGAGAAGTACAACGGTGTGCAGAACGTTCCGAACGTGCCGATGGCGCAGGACGTGCTGGATGCCGGTTACGCCGAGCAGGCCCGCAAGGATGCCGCTCGCGCCGCATATTACGCAGCCAAGGGCCAGGCCGAGGTTATCGCGATGAGCGAAGCCTGATCTAGAGCTACCGCAGTGAAAGCGGTGCCCCGATTGTTCGCACAGTCGGGGCACCGCTTGCGTTTTGCCCACTGTTTTCGAGGCGCCGCAAGACGTAGCCTGAGTGCATGAACGGCATCACCCCATTCCTCTGGTTCAACGCCGACGCCCAAGCGGCGATCGAGTTCTACGTCGGGCTCTTCCCCGACTCAGAAATCGTGTCGATGGGCCACTATGGCGAGGGCGTTCCAGGGCTTGCGGGCAAGGTCATGCACGCGCAGTTTCGTCTGCAGGGGCGCGATTTTTTTGCGATGGATGCCGGTCCCCAGTTTCCGTTCACCGAGGCAATATCGCTCTTTGTCTCGTGCGAAAACCAGGCCGAGGTCGACCACTATTGGTCGGCGCTCACCGCCGATGGTGGCGCCGAACAGCCGTGTGGCTGGCTCAAGGACCGCTGGGGTGTGTCGTGGCAGATTGTGCCGACGCGGCTGATGGAGCTGATGCAAGACGCCGACGCCGGGCGCGCGCACCGCGCCGTTCAGGCAATGCTCAAGATGCACAAGATCGACATCGCGGCGCTCGACGAAGCCGCCGACGCCGCGTAGGCATCGGCGGCCTGTAGGCCGGTACGAGCACCGCTAGCTGCGAGGGAGCGCCCAGGGCTTCGACGGCTGGCACAACAGCACGAGCAGCGCGATAAACCCGAACGGCACGAACGAGATGAACAGCCATGCCCAGTGCTGGCCGGCGTCGCGGAGGCGGCGCACCGCCACGGCAAGCGATGGCAGCATCACGGCGAGCGATGCGATCGCGACGGCCGTGTACAAGAGGCCCGCAATCAACCCGAACCCGACGAGGTCGCCCCCACCACTGCTGCTTGTTGACGCCGCGCTGGCAAGGAGCGCCAGGATGAAGATGACGACGTAGAACCCGACGACGATGAGCCCGACGAAGAGGAAGAAATACCAGTACTCGGAGCGGCTGGCGCGGCCGCTGAAGCCCACATACTGCTTGAACACCGACGACAAGGCGCTGCGAAATGTCTTGGGCTCACCGGGGCCGACCAGATTCTGAGCCGGTTGGCCGGCGTAACCGCCGTAGCTACCGGTGCCCGGCGCGGTGCCCGGGTATGCGGTGCCCGGGTACGCGGTGGGTGCGCCGGCGGGGTACGCGGCTGGCGCAGCCCCGGGATAACCAGCGGCACTCGCACCGGGGTAGCCGGTCGGTGTGCTGCCGGGGTACGCAGCGGGCGTGCCGTACGTCTGCGCGGGTGGGGTCGAGGTGGCCGTTGCCGAACCATACGGTGCGGCATACGGGGGAGCGACTGGGGGCTTGGTGCTCGGCGGCGGCGTCAGCGCAGGCGCGGCAGGCGCACGGGGTGTGAGCGGTTTTGCGGCGCGAACCTCGGTCGACCATCCGCTGCCGTTCCACCAACGCAAGGTGCCTGAGGCGGTTGCGGTGGGGTCTGGGTACCAGCCTGGGGTGGGCTCGTTGGGCGGGTTCGTCATTGCACGCTCCGGTTCGGTGAGAAACCCCAATGCTACCCAGCGACATGGCCTCGCCGTGACCCGCGTCATATGCTGAGCGGATGCGAGGCGTGCGAACGTGGGGTCGAACGGGCGGTGTTGCCGTGCTGGCCGCCGCGCTGACGTGCGCATCGTTGATCCCCGCTCTGCACTCGGTGAACACGACTGATCGGGGTGACGCGGCAGGCGCCGGCGGCGCATCCAGTGCGACCGGGGTCGTACAGGTGGTCGCGGGATCCGATTCACAACGTGCGGACTACGCGCAGCGGCAGGTCGCCGCGATGCCGACGCGCGCCAAGGCCGCATCGATCGTCATGGCGCATATTTCGACCACTGATCCCGTCGCATTGCGCGACTATATGGCGCGCACGGGGGTCGGCGGGTTCATCCTGATGGGCGCAAACGTGCCCGCGACCGAAGCCGAACTGCGCGCGATCACCGCCGCGCTCACGGTCGACCCGGCCCTGCCGCCGCTCATCGGCATTGACCAGGAAGGCGGTGACGTCAGCCGACTCCCGTGGGATCACTTCGCGTCATCGGTCACCCTCAAGTCCGAGCCGGCCGCGAATGCAGAGCGGGCGTTTGCGGGCCGCGGGGCGCTCGTGCAGCGCGCCGGCATCGGCGTGAACTTCGGCGTTGTGGCCGATGTGACCGAGCAACCGGGGTCGTTCATCTGGCGTCGTTCGATGGGGTGGCCGCCCGAAGACGCTGCGGCACGCGTCGGCGCCGCGGTCACGGGCGAGGGCGACCAGGCGCTCAGCACCCTCAAGCATTTTCCGGGGCACGGGGCGGCCTCCGGCGACTCGCACGTGTTGATCCCGACCGCAGACACGACATTCGAGCAGTGGCGCGCGCGTGATGCCCTTCCCTTCGCCGCCGGGATCGACGCGGGTGCGTCGCTGGTGATGTTCGGGCACCTCGCGTTCCCGAATGTCGACGCCGCGCCCGCCTCTCTCTCGGCCGAATGGCACCGCGTGTTGCGCGACGATCTCGGGTTCACCGGGGTGGCCGTCACTGACGATTTGGGGATGCTGCAGGCCACCGGCATCCCCGAATATCGCGACCCCGTCGCCAACGCCGTCGCCGCCCTCGCCGCGGGCAATGACCTGCTCCTGGGCGTGATGTTTAGCGACGCGAACACCGCGGATGCGCTCATCGACGGCATCACGACGGCGGTCGAGGCGGGTGCCGTGCCCATGTCGCGGCTCGACGACGCCGCCACGCGCGTGTTTGCCCTGCGCACCGAGGTGGCGGGTGCCGGCCGAGGCATGGTGCCGTGCACCGAGTGCACACCTGCGGGCTGAGTGTCGTTGCAACGCGAGAGAATGAACAGCATGGATGCCACAGACCAGCGTGAATTTGCCATGCTCCTGCATGCACAGCGAGACGAGCTGCTCGACGGCATTGGCGCGTCCGAGCGGCTCCTCGAGTCGATTCGCGAGGCGCGCTCAGACACGCCCGCAGACGACGAACACGATCCCGAAGGCTCAACGCTGTCGACCGAGTGGTCGCGCGCCGAAGGGTTGCATGTCGGCGCGCAGCGCGAACTGGCCGAAATCGATGCCGCGATCGTGCGTTTGGGAGCCGGCGAGTACGGCGTGTGTGCGGGCTGCCAGCTACCGATTCCCCTTGATCGTCTGCGCGTGCGGCCGACCGCAACCCTCTGTGTGGCGTGCGCGAGTGCACCCACGGTGAACGGTCGATGAGCGTGTTGGATGCCTCAGCCCCGTGTCCCTGCGTCAGCGGCGCGCCGTTCGGTGCATGCTGCGGACCGTTGCTGGGCGGGAGCGGAGCGCCCGAGCCCGCGCCCACGCCCGAGCGGTTGATGCGCTCGCGATACACCGCGTTCGTGCTGCGCGATGTGGAGTATTTGCTTGCGACGTGGCATCCGGGCACGCGGCCAGCGGCGCTCGAAACCGATCCCGACACCGAATGGCTCGGGCTCGAAGTGCTTGCGACCGTCGGCGGTGAATCGGGTGCGAAACGCGGTGTCGTCGAGTTCGCGGCCTCGTACCGTCAGCGCGGCGTCGCCGGTGTGCAGGTCCAGCGTGAGCGGAGCCGGTTTGTGCGGCAGAGCGACCGCTGGTGGTACCTCGACGGGGAACTCACCGAAGGGTAATTGCGGGGCGGATGGCGGCCCGTTTCGTGTGTCTCGCGCTAGGGGAGGATGACGATCTTGCCCAGTGCTCTGCGCTGTTCGAGCTGCAAGAGCGCCTCGGCGGCATCTTCGAGCTTGAACGTTGCCCCGACCTGTGGCCGCAGGGCACCGCTTTCGAGGTGCGGCAGCAGCGCGTCCCACTGGCTCTCGGTGTGGCCGGCACGGGGCCCGGCATATGCGCCCCAGCCAACACCAACGACCGAGATGTTGTTCAGTAGCAGTCGGTTGACCTTCACGGTCGGGATCTCGCCGGCGGTGAACCCGACCACGAGCAGGCGTCCGTCGCCATTGAGGCAGCGCAGTGAATCGGTGAATCGGTCGCCGCCGACCGAGTCGACCACGATGTCGACGCCGCCAAGCGCGAGCACCGCGTCTTTGAAGCCATCGACGAGCACGAACTCGTCGGCACCCGCCTCGAGCGCGACGGCACCCTTCTCGGGGGTTGAGACAACCGCGATCACCATGCCCGCATCGAATGCCTTGGCGACCTGAATCGAGGCGGTGCCGATGCCGCCGCCGGCGCCCTGCACCAGCACGCTCTCGCCGGGCTGCATCTGGCCGCGTTCGAGGAGGGCGAAATGGGCGGTGCCGAAGTTGGCGAAGTACGCGGCGCCAGATTCGAACGACACGTTGTCGGGCAGGGGGAACACCTTCGTGACGCCGGCCACCGCGAACTCGGCGAACCCGCCGATGCCCGCCGAGGCGACAACCCGGTCGCCTGTCCGAAAGTTCGAGTCGGTCGGGGCGAACACAATCTCGCCCGCGATCTCTGAACCGGGTGTGAACGGCAGCGGGTGCTTGGTTTGGTAGAGCCCGCGGGTGTGCAACAGGTCGGGGAACGCGACCCCCGCGGCATGCACGCGAATGAGCACCTGCCCCTCGCGCGGCGTCGGCACATCAACCTGCCGAATCTCGAGTGCTTCTGGTCCATCAAGTGAAACGATTTGCATGGCTCTCATCGATCCACCGTATCGAACTCGCATGGCCCGGTCGTGGGATCGGCCCAGGAAGTCAGCGGATGCCGCAGCGCTACGCCGCTGAGCGCGCCCGCGTGCGGGTGACCAGCGCGGCGATGGCGCGCCAGCCGACGAGGAAGATCAGCAGAGTCACGGTCGCGACGATGATGAACGCCACGGCCGTGCCCTGACCGCTGACGGCGCGCAGAAGCATCCCACCGATGACGGTGATCAACCAGATCGGAACGCCGGTGCGCAGCGGCGCGAGGGGGCGGCGGAACGCGAGCGTGACGAGCCAGGCGACCGCCAAGGCTGCCGCGAATGGCCAGGCGGTCTCTAGCAGGCCGAGGCCGCCGGCCCCAAATACCGACTCTTGGTGGCTAGCGCGGCCGAGCGCGGCGAAGCCGGTGACGAGGATCAGGTCGGCGATGAACGCGAGCACAATCGTGCGAGTGCCGCTGCGGTTCGCGCGGGTTGAGCTGGTCGAGCTGGCTGCGCTGCTGGTGCTGGTCATTCGGGGACCTCTCCTGGTTCGTCCTCGCCGCCTGGCGGGTAGGTGGTGAGTTCGGGCCGAGCGCGGAGGTAAAAGGCGCTGGCGATGAGTCCTCCCCAGACTACGACGAGGGCGAAGATCAGCAGGGCGAGCGCCTCACCGGTCATGAGCGTGCTCCTTTCGCGGTCGACGGCGAATATTCGGGCCACGCGGTGAAGTCATCGGGGGAGCGCTTCCAGCGCATCAGCGTGAGGATGACGGCTCCGAGCGCCATGGCAAAAATTGCTCCCCACCCGAACACGAGGAGGTACCACGACGGCAGGCCGGAGTATCCGTCAATTATCAGCGTGATCACCCGCTGCACCAGCATGTAGCCGAGCACGACGGGGGCCAGCACGCCAACACCCAGCACCCAGACACGGCCCACCTTGAACGTCGACACCGCGTTGAGGTGGGCGCGAAGCTCCGGTCCGAGACGCAGCACCCAGATGACGAGCACCGTCATGATGACAGCGGATGCCACGATCCCGATGTTGTTTGCCCACTGATCGGCAGTATCGAGGGCGAGCAAACCCGTTGTCGTCGAGAACAGCAGGATCGACAGGATCGCCGCGACGCCGCCAACGCGGACGGCGGACTCGCGGCGTGTGAGGCCGAATTTTTCTTGGAATGCGGCCGAGACCACCTGGAGCACCGAGACGAGCGAGGTGAAGCCCGCCATCACGAGCGAACCGAAGAAGAGGGCGCCGAAGATCGGGCCGCCCGGCATCTGGGAGACGATCGCCGGGAACGTGATGAACGACAGGGTCGGCCCGCTGATGCCCTCGAGCTGGTCGACGCCCACGCCCTGTTGGAACGCGAAGAACCCGAGCGTCGCGAACACGCCGATGCCGGCGAGCAGCTCGAACGAGGAGTTCGCGAACGCGACGACGAGGCCGGGACCGGTGAGGTTGGAGCGACGCTTTCGGTACGAGGCGTACGTGATCATGATGCCGAACGCGATCGACAGCGAGAAGAAGATCTGGCTGTACGCGGCGATCCACACGTTCGGGTTGCCGAGCGCCTCCCAGTTGGGGGTGAAGAGCGCGTTGAGGCCCTCGCCGGCGCCGTCGAGGAAGAGTGCGCGCACCACCAGGAGGGCAAATGCCACCACGAGCAGCGGAAGGAAGATGACGTTCACGCGCTGGAGGCCGCGTGCCACGCCAAGGGCAAGCACGATGATCGTCGCAATCCAGACGATGACGAGGGGGATCAGGACCGCCGGCACAAACTCCAGGCTGAACCCTGGTTCGCCGACCTTGAGGTAGTCCTCGGTGAAGAATTTTGCGGTGTCATCGCCCCAGCGCAGGTCGAACGAAAAGACGAAGTAACTCATCGACCAGGCCACGACAGCGGTGTAGTACAGCGCGATCACAAACGCGATGCAGACCTGAAACCACCCAAGGCTTTCTGTCCACCGGCCCGCGCGGATCCCGCCAAGCCGCCGAAACGCGGTGGGGGCGGCGCCGCGAAAGCGATGCCCGATCGCATAGTCGAGAAACAAGATCGGGATGCCCGCGGTGAGCAGAGCGATGAGGTACGGGATGAGGAATGCCCCGCCGCCGTTCTCATACGCGACCCCGGGAAACCGCCAAATATTGCCCAAACCAACAGCCGACCCGATGGCTGAAAGAATGAAACCCACTTGCCCGGTCCATTGCTCCCGAGGTGCGGCCGCGGACGCCGCTTTGTTCGCCCGATTCTTCGGGGCGGGTGTCGATGCTGCAGGTTCCATGTTCACCATGTTGACGCCTTTTTCGCTCGAGCGTCACACCCCTGCGTGAAGCTCGCATTCCGCGGCCCGGCAGTGTTATCGTTGACTGTCACACGTGTGGTGCTTTTGCATGCATGCGCGACATGAGCTTTACACATCCGCTCTGCTCAGGGCGACAGGCCATTTTCCGGTGTACGCCGGCGATTGACCAAGGCATTGCGGCGGCATCCACAGATCGGAAGCCGTCGGCGCCCTGAGCCTGACTCCAACCCAACAAGGACAACCCACTACATGACTAGCGAAACGACCGCCACGGCACCCAAGCAGGTCGCGATCAATGACATCGGATCTGCTGAAGACTTTCTGGCCGCGGTCGAACTGACCATCAAGACCTTCAACGACGGCGACCTCATCGAGGGCACCGTCGTGAAGATCGACCGCGACGAGGTCCTCCTCGACGTCGGCTTCAAGACCGAGGGTGTTATCCCTTCGCGCGAGCTTTCCATCAAGCACGACGTTGACCCCAACGAGGTTGTCAAGGTCGGCGACGCCGTTGAGGCGCTCGTTCTCCAGAAGGAGGACAAGGAAGGCCGTCTGATCCTGTCGAAGAAGCGCGCGCAGTACGAGCGTGCCTGGGGCGACGTGGAGAAGATCAAGGAGACCGACGGTGTTGTCACCGGTCAGGTCATCGAGGTTGTCAAGGGTGGCCTCATCGTCGACATCGGACTCCGTGGCTTCCTGCCCGCGTCGCTCATCGAGCTTCGCCGTGTGCGCGACCTCACGCCGTACCTCGGCCAGGAGATCGAAGCCAAGATCCTCGAGCTCGACAAGAACCGCAACAACGTTGTGCTCAGCCGCCGTGCGCTGCTCGAGCAGACGCAGTCGGAGTCGCGCACCACGTTCCTGAACAACCTGCACAAGGGTCAGGTTCGCAAGGGTGTCGTTTCGTCGATCGTCAACTTCGGTGCGTTCGTCGACCTCGGTGGCGTCGACGGCCTCGTGCACGTCTCGGAGCTCTCGTGGAAGCACATCGAGCACGCCTCTGAGGTCGTTGAGGTTGGTCAAGAAGTTACCGTCGAGATTCTTGAGGTTGACCTCGACCGTGAGCGCGTGTCGCTCTCGCTCAAGGCGACGCAGGAAGACCCGTGGCAGGTCTTTGCCCGCACCCACGCCATTGGCCAGGTTGCACCGGGTAAGGTCACCAAGCTCGTTCCGTTCGGTGCGTTCGTTCGCGTCGCAGACGGCATCGAGGGCCTAGTGCACATCTCGGAGCTCTCGGGCAAGCACGTCGAGCTCGCCGAGCAGGTTGTCTCGGTCGGCGAAGAGGTGTTCGTCAAGGTCATCGACATCGACCTCGAGCGTCGCCGCATCTCGCTGTCGCTCAAGCAGGCAAACGACTCGGTCGACCCGTTCGGCACCGAGTTCGACCCGGCCCTCTACGGCATGATCACGGAGTACGACGACAACGGGGAGTACAAGTACCCCGAGGGATTCGACCCCGAGACCAACCAGTGGATCGAAGGCTCCGACGAAGCTCGCGAGAAGTGGGAGCAGGAGTACGCTGCAGCCCAGGCTCGCTGGGAGTCGCACAAGGCAGCCGTCGTCAAGGCGCAGGAGGCCGAAGCGGCCATCGGCGAGATCACGGATGTTGCAGGCGCGTCGTTCTCGAGCGAAGCTGCCGGCGCCGGAACGCTTGCCGACGACGAGGCACTCGCTGCTCTGCGCGAGAAGCTCTCGGGCGGCAACGCGTAATCGTTTAGCTAGCTAAAAAAGGGCCGTCACCTTCGGGTGGCGGCCCTTTTTGTGTGGGCGTTGGGTTGGTATTTGCGTGGGCGGGCTGGCGCGCGCGTACGCGTGCCGTGCCGCCCGCGCGCCTGGCTAGATGCGGGGGCGGATTGACAGGTCGGTGATCTGGGCGTCAGCCGGGGCATCCACGACGAAACGCACCGTGCGTGCCACGGAATCGGCTCGGATGTACCGGGTGCCGATGTACTCGTTGCCCAGCTGCTCCTGCATTTGCTCCTGCATCGGGGTGTCGACCTGGCCCGGGGCGATGGTGGAGACGCGAACGCCGGCGGTCGACTCCTCAAGTCGCAGCGAGTCGGCGAGAGCACGAAGGGCGTGCTTCGTTGCGGCGTAGGCGCCGAGGTTTGCGCTTGCACGGGTGCCCGCTCCCGAGCCAATGAAGATGACCGTGCCCTTCGAGACGCGGAGCAGCGGCAGTGTCAGTCGGGTGAGTTCTGCCGGGGCGACGACGTTCGTGGTGAGTTGGCGCATCCATTCTTCTCGCGGTGTTTCGGCGACGTGGGCCTGCCCGACGACGCCGGCGGAGTGCACAAGCACATCGAGACGGTCGAGTTCCGCGACGAGTGAGGCCATCGCCTCGGGGTCGTTGATGTCGGCGCGGACGGGCACGATCGAGTTCTCATCGTCGAAGCCGCCAAACTCTGCGAGGCGTTCGGGATCGCGCCCCACAGCGTAGACGACGTGGGTGCGGGCAAGGTCGCGCACGATTTCACGGCCGATACCACTTGTGGCGCCGGTGACGAGCGCGATGGGGGCAGAGGCAAGAGCAGACTGATTCGACATGCCTTCACCGTAGCCTTCAGGTGGGTTGCGGCATCCAAACTGCCCCACAACGCTCTGCTTCCCCGGCAATACCGACACTTTTGGGTGTCATCGCCGCCGCTCACGCAATCACCGACCGCCACGCACCCGATTCGCCAGAGAATGGGTCCGCGAGGCGCTACCGTCGAATCATGGATGCCACAGCCCGCCCCCAGCGCGATGCACCCATTGTTGACCGCACCTGGGAGCGCGTCACCGCGTTGAACCAGTTCACGCTCGGCGGGATCGTGGTGGTTGTGTGCACCGTCCTCATCATCACCGACACTGCCACGAACTTCGATCTGTTCCTCGCGGGCGTGATTCTTATTTTCATTGCCTCCGGCGTCTCGTTGATGGTTCCGTGGGCGAGGGTGCCGCTGATCTGGAGCGCGTTTCTTCCTCTGCTCGACATCGTCGCGATCGCGTTTCTCCGTGAAAGCGCACCGGATGCGTCGTTGGGGCTTCTCTGGCTCTTGCCGGCGATTTGGCTTCCTTCGCAGTTTGGATTCCGCGGCCTGATCGCGAGCCTCACCGGCTCGGCAGGGTTGTTGCTGGCAGAAGGCATCGCGCGAAGCGGCGAAGGTCTCGACGTCATGTTCGTGTTGCTGCCGCTCCTGCTCGCCGCCGTGGCCACTACGACGTACACAACGGCACGGCGCGCCGGCGCCCAGCGACTGCTGCTCCACAAGCAGTCGCGCATGCTTGAAGGCGCGCTCGCCCGTGCGCGCCGACAAGAGACGACGGTGACGCAGGTGCTCGACTCCGTTGACTTCGGCGTGATTCGTATCAATGCCACCGGTGAGATCTCGATGATGAACGAGGCTCACGGACGGCTCCAGATTCTTGATGTCTTGGCCCCACCGGATGCAGATGCCGATGCCGTCAGCATGGCCGCTGCCGAGAGTCGCGACTCCGCGCTCGAGACCTCGCGAATCGCTTACCGCGAAGACGGCGTCACGCGCCTGACCCCCGAGGAGCGTCCCTTCCCTCGAGCGCTCAATGGCGAGGAAGTAGACGGTGAGGTGTTGTGGTTCGGGATGCCCGGCACCCCCCGCCGTGCACTCAGTGTGACCGTGCGGCGCCTCCGTGACGCGGATGGCAACGATGACGGCGCGGTGCTGGTTTCACGGGACGTGACAGCAGAGCTGAGCGCGATCCGTTCGCGTGAAGACCTCGTGGCCTCGGTCTCACATGAGTTGCGTACCCCGCTGACCTCCATTCTTGGCTACATCGAGCTTGTCCTTGACGACGACCTTCCAGCCTCATCGCGTCGCGGCCTCGAGATCGCCGGTCGAAACGCGAACAGGCTCCTGGCCATCGTCGCCGATATCCTGGCGGCCTCGACCAGTGGGGGAGCGATGATCGAGCTGGCGCTTGAGCCCGACGACACCGACCTTGCAGCGATCGTGTGGGCTTCGGTGGAGGCGTTTGCGCCGCGTGCCGCCGAACGGCAGATCACCATCGACACGGTCGGAATCGAGTCGGCTACCGCATACGTTGATGCAGCGCGGCTGCGCCAAGTCGTCGATAATCTCGTGTCGAACGCGATCAAATACAATCGCGACGGCGGCACGATCGAGATCGGCTGCACGAGTGATGGCCGCAACGCCTGGTTGATCGTGCGCGACACCGGTGTGGGCATCTCAGAGGAAGAACTCCCGCGATTGTTTGAGCGCTTCTTTCGCGCCGAATCTGTTCGCAACACCTCCACACACGGCAGCGGTCTCGGGTTGTCGATCAGTCGCGAAATTGTGCGTCTGCACCGTGGTGACCTCACCGTCACCAGCGCGGTCGGTGAAGGCACGACCCTGGTGGCGCGCCTCCCCGTACACCCGCGCCGAAAGGACACGAAATGATCCTCGATCCGCTCACCCAAGCGATCATGACCGCACTTGTCGTAATGGTTGCCGGCGTGATCTTTATCTCCGAAACGCTACTGCGCCGCGAAGAAGGGGCAGGTCAGGTCTGGGCATTGGCATATCTCGCCGCCATGCTCACGACCTTGGCCTACCTTGGTTGGGCGGCGACGCCCGACATGTGGTGGGCCATCGCGGTCGGAAACATGATGTTCGTCGCGGCGACGGGCTTCATGTGGCTTGGATGCCTCCGCTTCAACGATCGGCTCCATCCGCTGTCTTCTGGGCTCGTGATCGCTGCCTCGCTCGCGGCGTTCTTGACGGTCATCGTCGACGGCCCGAATGGCGGGGCGTGGGCGGGTGCGGGCGTGATGTTCCTTGGCATTTCGATTTTCGCGGCGGCGGGCGCCGTTGAGACGCTCCGCGGCGCGCTCGGCACGAATCTGAACGCGCGCGTTCTGACGGTCGTGCTGGTGATCCAGGCGCTCTACTACGCGCTACGCACGGTGGCGATTTTCATGCTCGGGGGCAACAGCGAGACATTCCTCCGTTGGTTCGGTACCGAGACGACAAGCTATTTCACCGTTGCACTCACGATTACATCGCTTGTGACCACGTCGGTGCTTCGTGCCGATCGCGCCCGGCTTCGCGGGCACTCGGACTCGAGCACAGTGGTGTATTCGAGTGAGCAAGTGCTCTTCGAGAGTTCTTTCGCGCGGCTCTTCGCCGACCTGGTGCAGCGTGCACAGGCCCGCCGGGATCCCGTCGTCGTGATTGCGATCGCACTCGAAGACCTCGACACCATCGCGACCGCGTTCGGCGAATCCACCGTCATCGAAGTGGTCGACTCGTGGGTCGCGGGTGTTCGTCGCCATTCGCCCGCGTCGGCGCTGATCGGCGAAGACGGCCTTGGCCGGCTCCTCGTCGTCACTGACGACACGACCGTCAACGATGCGAAGGAACGCGCGCTGCGCATCTTCAATGGCCTTCTCGACGATGCAGGCATGGGTGTCTCGGTCGTCCGCCCCGCCATTGGGATTGGTATCGCGCTGAGTTCTACGGCGGGTTACGACACCGAAGCGCTCCTCGAAGGCGCCCGTGCGGCGGCCGCACGCGCCGCCGACAACCTTGAGCTCTCGGTCGTGGTCGCCGTCTAGAACGCGTGGTCGCGGTCTAGAACGTCGGTTGGATGCCGCGGCCCGCGGTTACGGCGCGGTGAGCCGGTAGCCGACTCCGCGCACGGTCTCAACCCAGCGCGGGATCGTGGCCGATTCGCGGAGCTTGCGGCGCAGATTCGCCATGTGCACTTCAATGGCCCGGGCTTCGCTCTCGCCGAGGAAGTCGCTCCCGAGATATTGCTCGCCTCTGAGCATCAACGCAAGGTCTTGCTTGCTCAGCACACGGCGACCAGATTCGAGCAGTTCCCGAAGGATCTCAAACTCGCTCCGCGTGAGTTCGACGCCGAGCTCCTTGCCATCCACGACCACGACGCGGTCGCTGGGCTGCATGCGCAGTCCCTTGTGTTCGAGCCATTCCGAGTCGTGTTGGCCAGCGAAAGCCGCGGGGAGGATCGAACCGAGGGCCGCGGCATCCATCGCGAATTGTCTCGTATCCGCGCTGGTCGTCATGCCCATCGGGGTGGAGGCGCTGAACCGGGGTCGGCGGAGCATGGCGTCGATGCGCGCACGAAGCTCCCGCGGGCGGAATGGCTTGGTGACGTAATCGTCGGCGCCGGCTTCAAGGCCCTGCAGCGTGTCGATTTCGTCGGTGCGGGCGCTGAGCATAACGAGGTAGGCGTTGCTGAACGCGCGGATGCGCCGGGCGGTTTCGAAGCCGTCCATGCCGGGCATGCTGACATCAAGCGTCGCGACGATGGGGTCGTGCTCGCGGACGAGTTCGACGCCTTCAAGGCCGGTTGATGCGGTGAAAACGCTGAATCCAGCTTGCTCGAGCACGTCACGCAGAAGCGATCGGATGTCGGCATCGTCCTCGATGACCACCGCGATGCGGTCTTGTTCCATGACTTGCCCCCCCGGTAAGTCGACGGCCGCTGTCAGCGGCTCGCCCCAGGAAGAACAATATCGCAGAAGACGAACGGGCAGGCGTCTCTTGGCAACGGTGTTACGACCTTGACGGCCGGAATTTTTCACCGCGATGCACGAGAGGGCAATCCCCAACCTCGTGCCGACGCCATGTTCCTTCCCAAAAAGGAATCTCGCGTCGGCACGAGGTTTTAGGGGGTTGGGGCTTCGGGTGCCCCGGCGTAGGTGTGCAGTCCCCACTGCAAACCCACATTGAGTGGATGGTCCATGCCGCCAGCGTCTTCTCCCCAGAAGTTGCCAGCGGGAATGGATTCTCCCCAAGTGATTGTCAGAACCGAAACTCACCCAACGGTGTCTGACATGACGAGCATATGGCCCCTTCCTCAGGCCTGGCTTAACGCCGGCTTAAGATTGCCTTGAGTCATGGCCTGTCAACCCGTGCAAAGGTTCATGCCAGACTGTGCGCATGCCATTGCTTGCACTTACGGGCGGGATCGCCGCCGGAAAATCGACCATTTCTCGGATGCTGCAGGAACACGGCGCGCTGATCGTCGATGCAGACGCCATCGTCCGTGAGGTTCAGGCACCGGGCTCGCCCGTGCTGGATGAAATCGCCGAGGCCTTTGGTCGCGAAATGATCGATCCCGACGGCGCACTCGACCGCGCGGCGCTCGGCACCCGTGTTTTTGGCGATCAAGCGGCGCTCGCAATGCTGAACGCCATCGTGCACCCCGCCGTGAACCAGCGTTCAATGGAGCGCATTCAGGACGCATTGGCGAGTGGCCCGAACACCGTCGTCATCTACGACATCCCGCTGTTGGTCAAGGTGCGCCCCGAAGACCCATGGGACCTCGTGGTCGTCGCCGAGGCGCCCGCAGCGACTCGCGTCCAGCGTCTCGTGACCGAGCGTGGGCTTTCAGAAGCGGACGCCGAAGCACGGGTTGCCTCGCAGGTGAGCGATGAGACCCGCCGCGCAATCGCCGACGTGATCATTGACACGACCGGAACGCTGGCAGACACACAGCGCCAGGTCGACGAGCTATGGGAGCGCGTCGCTACGCTCGCCTAGCGCGGAGGCGGCTTTGTCGCCCAGCGAACTCGCGACGCGCACCCCCAATGTCGGAGCACGCGCATAGGCTTGATCCATGCAGCCCACGAGATCGGTGCGACCCTTCGAGGTCATCAGTGAGTACGTGCCATCGGGCGATCAGCCGGAGGCAATTCGGCAGCTCGCCCAGCGAATCAACGCTGGTGAAACCGACGTGGTGTTGCTTGGCGCGACGGGTACCGGCAAGTCGGCGACGACGGCGTGGTTGATCGAGCAGGTGCAGCGGCCGACGTTGATCATGGCGCACAACAAGACGCTCGCGGCCCAGTTGGCCAATGAGTTTCGCGAGCTCATGCCGAACAATGCCATCGAGTACTTCGTGAGCTATTACGACTACTACCAGCCTGAGGCCTACGTACCCCAGACAGATACATTCATCGAGAAAGATTCCTCGATCAACTCCGAGGTCGAGCGGCTGCGCCACTCCACCACGAACTCCTTGCTTTCCCGCCGCGATGTCGTCGTTGTCTCGACTGTCTCGTGCATCTACGGTCTCGGTGCACCCGAGGAGTATTTGCGCGCAATGGTCGCGCTCCAGGTGGGGGAGCGGTACGACCGTGACGCCCTCATTCGCCGTTTCATCGCGATGCAATACAACCGCAACGACGTCGACTTCTCGCGCGGCAACTTCCGTGTGCGCGGCGACACGATCGAGATCATCCCGGTCTACGAGGAGTTCGCGATACGTATTGAACTCTTTGGTGACGAGATCGAGGCGCTGTACAAGCTGCATCCGCTCACCGGCGACATCGTCGAGAAGCTCGAGTCGGTTCCCGTCTTTCCCGCATCGCACTATGTTGCCGGCGCCGACGTCATGCAGCGTGCGATTGGCACGATCGAAGAAGAGCTCGCCGAGCGACTCGCCGAGTTGGAGGGCCAGGGCAAGCTCCTCGAGGCGCAGCGGTTGCGCATGCGCACCACATTCGACCTCGAGATGATGCAGCAGATCGGTTTCTGCTCGGGCATTGAAAATTACTCGGCGCACATCGATGGTCGAGCACCGGGCGAGCCGCCGCACTGCCTGCTCGACTTTTTCCCTGACGACTTTCTCGTTGTGATCGACGAATCGCACGTGACCGTGCCGCAAATTGGCGCGATGTTTGAGGGAGACGCATCGCGCAAGCGCACGCTTGTCGATCACGGGTTCCGCTTGCCGAGCGCGCTCGATAACCGGCCACTGCGTTTCGACGAGTTCAAGAACCGTGTGGGTCAAACGGTCTACCTCTCGGCGACGCCGGGCCGCTACGAGATGGGGATCGCCGACGGCATTGTCGAGCAGATCATTCGCCCGACCGGACTGGTCGACCCGCAAATCGTCGTCAAGCCGTCGAAGGGCCAGATCGACGACTTGCTCGAGGAGATTCGCGTGCGCGCCGAGCGTGATGAGCGAGTCTTGGTCACGACGCTGACGAAGAAGATGGCCGAAGAGCTCACCGACTTCCTCACCGAGCACGGGGTTCGGGTGCGCTATCTGCACTCCGACGTCGACACGCTGCGCCGTGTCGAGCTGCTCTCAGAGCTACGTTCGGGGGTCTACGACGTCCTCGTTGGCATCAACCTGCTGCGAGAGGGGCTCGACCTACCCGAAGTGTCGCTGGTTTCGATTTTGGATGCCGACAAAGAGGGCTTCCTGCGCTCCGGTACGTCGCTCATCCAGACCATCGGTCGCGCGGCGCGCAACGTCTCTGGCGAAGTGCACATGTACGCCGACAGGATGACCGATTCGATGAAGAAGGCGATCGAAGAGACTGATCGACGCCGCGACATCCAAATCGAGTACAACCGGGTGAACGGCATCGACCCCCAGCCTCTCCGCAAGCGCATCGCCGACATCACCCAGGTGCTGGCGCGCGAGGGCGCCGACACGCAAGCGATGCTCGCGCACCGCGGTGGTGGTGCCACTGGGGGCAAGGCCAAGGGCAAATCGCCCACACCACGCCTCCGTCAGACCGGCATCGCAGCCGAAGGCGCGCGCCAGCTCGAAGACGCGATTTCTGATCTCACCGATCAGATGCTCGGTGCAGCGGCCGAGCTCAAATTCGAGCTCGCGGGTCGCTTGCGCGACGAGGTGCAAGACCTCAAGCGCGAGCTGCGCGCGATCGAGAACGCTGGGCACGCGTAGCGGCTGGCGACCTTAACTCAGGAAGAACGGTGGGCAGTGCCCCGAGACCTCCGGAAACGCGGGGGCGCTCTGCGCCCACGTTTCGGTTTTCCTGCGTTAATGTCGCCTCGCAGGCGAGCGGTCTGCAATTACGCCTTTGGGCAGTGCATGAGCGGTTTCGGCCCGGAGCGGTCGAAGGTGTGTTGCGAGACAGGCGCGCCACAAAGTGGGCACGGCCGCCCAGTGCGGTCGGGCTCCGGCTCGGTGTCGTACGGCCCGACAGCCGCCGGCCCAGCAATGCGGATGATGTTCGTGTTGACCCAGAGGTAAAGGCCGCCCGCTTCAGCGATTCGTTCCCGCAGTGGTTTCTTCTCTGCCATAATCATTAGTGTACTAAGTAATTCTGTAAGGGGTGACCATGACGAAGGCCTCTGAGCCGGACGTGCAGTCCACGGAGATGGATGCCGACGCGATGCTCGCGCTGGAGAACCAGCTGTGCTTCGCCATCGTGACCGCTGCACGCAACGTCGTGTCGATCTACCGGCCAGTGCTCGAACCGTTGGGGCTGACGCATCCGCAGTATTTAGTCATGCTTGCGCTCTGGGAGCAGTCGCCGCGCTCGCTTGGTGAGCTCGCTGAAGAACTCGCGATGGAGCCGGGAACGCTGTCGCCGCTGGTGAAGCGACTCGAAGCGCAGGGCCGCGTCGCTCGCAGCCGGCGCGCTGAAGATGAGCGGGTGCTCGACATTAACCTCACCGCAGCAGGCGTCGCGCTCCGCACGGACGCGCTGCGGGTACCCGGCCAGATTCTTGAGCGCGTCGGCATGACGGTCGCGCAGGTGGCCGCCGTGCGTAATGGGCTCGCGCCCTTCGCTGGTCGCCGCGAGCCCGAGGGAAACCCAGCTGCAACCTAGCCGTCAGGCGCCAGTGCACGCGCGAACTTCAGCGCACTCGCTCTTGTACGCTGTGTGAGGCAGGGGAGTGTGCGTGAGTTTGGCGGGTGAGGCTCGACGAGAGTCGCGCGATGGTGAGGGCGATGAACCCTGGATGCCGGTGGAGACCCTGATTCCTCCGCAGCTGCGCAAGTACCTCACCAGGTTTGACCGACTGAACCCGCTGCAATCCCGAGCCGTGCCGAGAGTGCTCGCAACCGATGGCCACATCATGGTGGTCGCGCCAACGAGCTCCGGCAAGACGTTGATCGGCGAGGTCGCCGCGCTGCGCTCGATCGTGTCTGATGGCAAGCCGGCGGTGTGGCTCCTTCCGGCCAGAGCCCTTGCCGCTGAAGTTGCCGCGATCGCACGCCGGTGGAACGCCCTCGGAATCGCCACCGTTGAGCTGACCGGCGAGTCGAACATGTCGAGTGACGCGGTGAGCCGGGCGCAGCTCTGGGTGGCCACAACTGAGAAGTTCGAGGCGCTCTATCGTCGCGCCTCGCTGAAAGATTTCATCGGACGGATCGGCTGCCTGATCATTGACGAAGTGCACCTCGTCGGCGACCCGGCGAGGGGCGCGACACTTGAGTCGTTGATTGCGCGGCTGCGTGCGGCCGAAGGGGGCACCCGAATCGTCGCGCTTTCGGCGACGGTGTCGAACGCCGAAGAACTGGCCGCGTGGTTTCACGCCGACCTCGTGCGCTCGACGTGGCGACCGACCTCGCTGACCACCGAGCTGGTCGCATATGACGTGCCGCCGCAGGGCAAGCGCGAAAACTACGAGGCGGCGAAGGACGCCGTGCTCCTGCCCCTGTTACAAAGTCTGGTCGGCACAGACCTCGTGTGCAGTCGCACCGCGGGGCTCGACACCGCAGCGGCCGCAGCGGACGCATCCATCGCATCCAGCACAACGGCCGCATTCGCCGGCTCCAGCGCGGTCGTCTTTTGCGGAAGCAAGGCGGCGGTGATCCGCACCGCGGCCCGTGCTGCCGGCGTGCCGTTTCGCGGCGTCGAGCTCGACACCGTCGTCGAGACGTGCTTTCGGCGGGGTGTCGGCATCCACTTTCGCGATGCGCCCCGCGCCGCCCGTGCGCTTGATGCGTTCCGCTCGCGTGAACTGCGCGTATTGGTGGCCACGTCGGGCTTGTCGACGGGGGTGAATACGCCGGCGAAGTTTGTCATCATCCGTGACCTCGAGCTGGGGATGACACCGCTCGAGGTGAGCCAGGCGCAGCAGATGTTTGGGCGAGCAGGGCGCGCGGGTCAGGAGGCCGAGGGGTTCGGCTACATGCTCGTCCCGCGCGACGAAAAGGCGAGCTGGGCAGCGAAGCTCGGAGAAGGCTACGAGGCGCGGAGCCGCGTCACTGCACAACTCGGCGACGCGATCCTCGCCGAACTCCTCCTTGGGTCTGTTGTCGATCGCGCGGGTGCCCGTGCGTGGTTCGAGCAGACGCTCGCGTTCGCGCAGAATCGCTCGACGGTTGATCTAGACGCCACGATTGATGAGCTGCTGCGACGCGGGTTTGCGACCGAGGTTGACGGCACGCTCGCCCCAACAGAAATTGGGATTCTGACCTCGCGGCTGATGATCGACGTTGCGTCGGCGGGCGAGATGCGGCGACTGCTCGCCGACCTGCCGTTGCCGATGACCGCGAAAGCAGCCGAGGAACTGCTGCTCCAGACCGTCGCCGTTGCCGCCGCCGGGCTCCGTGAACGTCCGGTCAACGAACGCACCTACTCTGCGTTTGTCGATCAAATGCTGGCGGGATGGTCGCCCCTCGCCGTATCGCGTGCCAGCGATTGGTTTGGTGCGCGCGTGTGCATGGCGGCCGCGCAGATCGCGCTCAGGGCCCCCGAACGTGCGAGAGAGCAACCCCCGATGGGCGTGTCGATGGCCGAGTTTCGCCGTGCGGCCGAAGACATGCCGCGGTACCTCGCGTGGGTCGCTGCGCTCGGGTACGCGGATGCCTCGACCTGGGCGCCCGCCGTCGCGGGCGACCTTGCGCGTCGTCTGACGTGGTGGCAGCTCTCGCCGCACCCTGAACGCGGCGCCGGGCGCCTGTTGTGGATACTTGAGCGGATGCTTGAGCCCCAACACCACCGGTATCGCATGCCCGACCTGTGGCACCGGGCTCGGATGGCAGGGTTCGCGGCACCCGAAGGAATCAACGCGCGCCCGCGCGGCGTCGACGTCACGCCGCAGGCGTTTGCCGAAATCGTCGCGTCGCGAGCCGACCTCGGGCTCGACCCGATTACAGCCCTCGACCTGCGTTTCACGACCGCCAACTCGCAAGCCCGCATCACGGCTCTGAGCAACACCGGCACGAGCCGCGCCATCGCCACGACTCGATCGATGCGTGAGCCCCTCGCCTTGCCGCTCCCGACCAGATCTGCTGGAACGCTTGCCGCCGATGTCTTCATTTATACACGCGATGGCGATTTCGGATACGCCAACCTGACCACAGAGGTTCCGGCGAGCATCGTCGACGCCAACCCCCTGGATGACGTCCGAGCACTCCTCGACGATCTCCCGGCAGGGCAGGCGGGGCTGAGTCACACGCGGGGTGTGCGCCGGCTCTTTCGGGGCGAGCGCAAACAGGTGCGCGAGGCGATCGGGCCCTTGCTCGCGCGCGATCCGCGCCTTGCGCCGATTGCGGTCGCGCTCTCAGAACAGCAGGTCGAGCCGGCCGCAGCAGTCGCTGCGGTTGCAACCAACCTGCGCGTGCTCCTGCGACACTCCGATCGAACCGACCTCAGGTCGCCCCGTGAGGTGCTGCGCTCCAGGGAGGCATCCGAAGCGGAGGTGCAGATCACGTTAGCCGCGCTGCTCGCAGCACTCCAGATGGATGCTGGAGCCGCGACATCCGAGGGCCATCCACTTGCCGTGGTGCGCGTCAACGACCGATGGATGCTCGCGGGGCCGCGACACGCGCAGCCGGGGCGGATCGAAGCGCTCATCCCACACGCATTGCCACGGCACCTTGAGCCGGTCTCGGCGCCAACGGTCGCTGCCGGGGGTACCGCCGAACCGCGTTGCGGTTGGATGGTCGAGTTCCGCTCTGGCCGTTCCTAGTTGCGTTCCGCCGTCGCATTCGACGTGTTGAGAAACTTCGGTCGCACTTCGGCGATCCCGCTGAGCTCGGCCCGTGGGCGGTGGTGGGTGCCGCCCCAGTTCAACAGTGATGTCCCGGTAGAGAATAGCGCCCTCGGCGAACGTTGGTCCGATGTCGGAGGCCCCACCTAGACTTGGCGGGTGCCTATTGTTCCCGTCGCCACCTCCTCAAAACTCAGTGTTCGCGGTGCCCGCGTTCACAACCTCCAGAACGTCGATCTCGAGATTCCGAGAGACGCGTTGGTCGTGTTTACCGGGCTGTCTGGGTCGGGAAAATCGAGTCTCGCGTTCGACACGATCTTCGCCGAGGGGCAACGCCGTTACGTCGAGTCGCTGAGCGCCTACGCTCGGCAGTTCCTGGGGCAGGTCGACCGCCCAGACGTCGATTTCATCGAGGGTTTGAGCCCCGCGGTCTCGATCGACCAGAAGTCGACGAACCGCAACCCGCGCTCGACGGTCGGCACCATTACCGAGATTTACGACTACATGCGCCTGCTGTGGGCCCGCATCGGCGTGCCACACTGCCCGGTGTGCGACGCGGTGATCCAGCGCCAGACCGTGCAGCAGATCGCCGACCAGCTGATGGAGCTGCCAGATCGCACGCGATTCCAGGTGGTTGCGCCCGTTGTCAGCCAGAAAAAGGGCGAGTTTGTTGATCTCTTCCGCGAGCTGACCGCGAAGGGCTTCTCGCGCGCGATCGTCGATGGCGACCTGGTGCAGTTGTCTGAGCCGCCGGTGCTGAAGAAGAGCTACAAGCACGACATCGCGGTCGTCGTCGATCGCCTTGTCGCGAGCCCCGAGTCGCTGAGCCGAGTCACTGATTCCGTTGAAACCGCGCTTGGGCTTACGAGCGGCATTGTCCAGGTGAATCTCGTTGACGAAGAGGGCGACGAGGCGTGGATGACATTCAGTGAGAAGTTGGCATGCCCCAACGGACATCCGCTCCAACTGACCGAGATCGAACCGCGCACCTTCTCCTTCAACGCCCCCTTCGGCGCATGCACGACCTGCTCAGGACTTGGGACGCGGATGTCGGTTGACGTCGAGCTGCTGCTCGCCGACGAAACGCTTTCGATCAGCGAGGGTGTGATCGTCCCGTGGACCACGCAAGGAAAGGGCCTGTTCCAGTACTACGAGCGACTCCTCGCGGGGCTTGCAAGCGACCTCGAGTTTTCGCTGGACACCCCTTGGCGTGATCTTCCCGAAGAAGTGCGCGAGGCGGTACTTCGCGGCGAGGGCTACAAGGTCACCGTGAAGTGGAAGAACCGGTTCGGCCGCGAGATGCGGTACGCGTCTGGGTTCGAGGGCGTGATCCCGTACATCGAACGGCAGTACCAGCAGGCAGAGACCGACTCGCAGCGCCAGCGCTGGTCTGAATATCTGCGCGAGGTGCCGTGCGCCGCGTGCAACGGGGCTCGGCTCAAGCCCGAGGTGCTCGCCGTCAAGGTGCACAAGCACAGCATTGCGGAGGTTGCCGAGCTGAGCCTGGCCGACGCTCGCGACTTCATGCACACGCTCACGCTGACGCCGCGCGAGGCGAAGATCGCCGCACAGGTTCTGCGCGAGATCCGTCTGCGTCTCGACTTCCTCATTCAGGTAGGCCTTCGCTACCTCAATCTGAGCCGTGCGGCGGGTTCGCTCTCGGGCGGCGAGGCGCAGCGTATCCGCCTCGCAACGCAGATCGGTTCGGGTCTGACCGGTGTGCTGTACGTGCTCGATGAGCCCTCGATCGGGCTCCACCAGCGCGATAACCGCCGCCTCATCGAGACCCTGATCGCGCTTCGCGACCTCGGCAACACACTCATCGTCGTCGAGCACGACGAAGAAACGATCCACGCCGCCGACTGGGTCGTCGACATCGGGCCCGGCGCGGGTGTCGGTGGCGGCCGGGTTGTGCACTCCGGTCCGTACGACTCGCTCCTGATCGAGCCCGAGTCAATCACCGGCGACTACCTCTCTGGGCGCCGCAGCATCCCGACACCCAAGAAGCGTCGCAAGATTGACAAGAAACGGATGCTGCAGGTCGTGGGCGCCCGCGAAAATAACCTCCAGAACGTCACGGTCGATTTTCCCCTCGGCGTGCTCACTGCGGTTACCGGGGTCAGCGGCTCGGGCAAGTCTTCGCTCGTGAATGACATCCTCTATGAGGTGCTTGCGACCAAGCTCAACGGTGCGCGTCGCGTTCCCGGCAAGCACACGCGAATCACCGGTCTCGACAACCTCGACAAGGTGATCCATGTCGACCAAGCGCCGATCGGGCGCACCCCGCGCTCAAACCCCGCCACATATACGGGCGTGTTCGACCGGATTCGCACGCTGTTTAGCGAGACGACCGAGGCTAAGGTGCGCGGCTACCTGCCTGGGCGTTTCAGCTTCAATGTCAAGGGCGGCCGGTGTGACGCATGCTCGGGTGACGGCACAATCAAGATCGAGATGAACTTCTTGCCCGACGTGTATGTCGACTGCGAGGTGTGCAACGGCAAGCGATACAACCGCGACACCCTCTCGGTCCACTACAAGGGCAAGAACATCGCGGAGGTACTCGAGATGCCCATCGAGGAGGCCGCCGACTTCTTCGAGCCCATTCAGGCGATCCACCGCTACATGAAGACGCTCGTCGAGGTGGGCCTTGGGTACGTGCGCCTTGGCCAGTCGGCGACCACGCTCTCGGGTGGCGAGGCGCAACGCGTGAAGCTGGCGACCGAGCTGCAGAAGCGCAGCAACGGGCGCAGCATCTATGTGCTCGACGAGCCCACCACCGGTCTGCACTTCGAAGACGTCCAAAAGCTGTTGCTCGTGCTCGGTTCGCTCGTCGACAAGGGCAACACTGTGATCGTGATCGAGCACAACCTCGACGTGATCAAGTCGGCCGACTGGGTCATCGACATGGGCCCGGAGGGCGGATCCGGTGGCGGCGAGGTCGTTGCAAAGGGCACGCCGGAGCAGATTGCGGCGGTCCCTGGCAGCCACACGGGCGAGTTCTTGGCCGAGGTGCTTGGCCTTGGTTCGAGGACGAACGCCCAGGAGATGAAGGCGGGCTAGCCATGACGCAGCGGCTCTCGTATCGTCCCAAGGCTGGCGAAATTCCGACCAACCCCGGCGTATACCGCTTCCGCGACGGCGACGGCCGGGTGCTTTACGTCGGCAAGGCGAAGAATCTTCGTCAGCGCCTCAGCAACTACTTCGCGCCGTTGCCGTCGCTGCACGAGCGGACGCGGCGAATGGTGTTGACCGCGGCATCCGTTGAATGGACGGTTGTCGCAAGCGATGTCGAAGCCCTGCAGCTTGAGTACATGTGGATCAAGGAGTTTGATCCACCCTTCAATGTGCGGTTGCGAGACGACAAGTCGTACCCGTTCATGGCACTCACGCTCGCCGACGAGGCGCCCCGAGTCACCGTCACGCGCAACCGCAAGATCAAGGGGGCGCGCTACTTTGGGCCGTACCCAAAGGTCTGGGCGGTGCACGACACGATCGACCTGTTGATCAAGGTTTTTCCGATCCGCACGTGTAGCGATGCCAGCTACAAGAAGGCGATGCAAACCGGCCGCCCGTGCTTTCCTGGCCAGATTGGTCGATGCGGCGGTCCGTGCTCTGGCAAGGTCACGATCGACGAGCATCGCCGAATCGTCGACGATTTCGTCTCGTTCATGGCCGGCGGTGATCGACGCTTCACGACGCAGCTCACCGCACAAATGCGCGAGGCTTCGGCAGCGATGGACTACGAGGCTGCGGCGAAGTATCGCGACAAGCTCACCGCCATCGATTCGGTGCTTTCGCGCAGCGCGCTGGTGTTGGCCGAAGACGTCGATGCCGACTTGTTCGGCATCGCCGAAGATGAGCTCGCGGCGACCGTGCAGCAGTTCGTGGTGCGCGGCGGGCGTGTGCGCGGTGTGCGGGCGTGGACCCTTGAGAAAGAACTCGATATTTTGGGCCCCGAACTCGTCGACCAAGTGTTGCAGCGCAGCTACGGCGAGGCGACGGCCGCCGAGATTCCTCGCCGCATTCTCGTCGCGACACTGCCGGATGACGCCAGTGAGCTCGAGCAGTGGCTCAGCGAACGCCGCGGCGGGCGGCCCGTGAGCATCAGGGTCGCACAGCGCGGGCGCAAAGCCGACCTCTTGAAGACGGCCAACCTCAACGCGCAGCAGGCCTTGATGCTCTTCAAGACCAGGCGCTCGAGCGACTACATCGCGCGAACACAGTCACTCACCGACCTCCAAGCAGCACTCGGGCTGTCAGAGGCACCCCTGCGCATTGAATGCTTCGACGTTTCGCACCTGGGCGGCACCAATGTTGTGGCTTCTATGGTGGTTTTTGAAGACGGTCTTCCGCGCAAGAACCAATACCGCCACTTCACAATCGCTGAAACGACCGACGACACCGACTCGATTTACCAGGTGATCTCGCGCCGGATCGCATACCTCGATCGGCCGGAACAAGCGCTGGAACAGGGCTCAGCGCACGAGCCAGGCAACGTTCTGGAGCGGGACGGCGAGCCTGGTGCTGGTGCTGGTGCTGGTGCTGGTGCTGAGGCGGAGGCGGAGGCGGAGGCCACGGGGGCTGACGGTAAACAGACACGCTTCGCGTACCGCCCTCAGCTGCTCGTCGTCGACGGCGGCAAACCGCAGGTGGAAGCGGCGGCGCGGGCACTCGCCGATGCAGGGCACCCGGAGGTCGCGCTCTGCGGTATTGCGAAACGACTCGAGGAGGTGTGGCTACCGGGGGAGGACTTCCCGGTGATCTTGCCGCGCACCAGCGAGGCGCTCTACCTCCTGCAACGACTGCGTGATGAGGCTCACCGCGTCGCGATCAGCCATCAGCGACGGCGGCGCAAACGTGACATCGGTAGCGTGCTCAGCGAGGTCCCTGGCCTCGGTCCCTCGCGAACGAAAGCCGTCCTGCGTCACTTCGGCTCGGTCACGGCCCTCCGACGCGCGACCGTTGAACAAATGGCTGAGGTACCCGGGGTGGGGCCCACCTTGGCCGGCAGCATCCACAAGTTCTTGGCGAACGAAACGCCCTCACGGCCACCAGAGTCATTAGGCTGAAGCATCGACCGAGGAGCGGAGCTTGAGGATGATCGACGCTGAAGGTGCGGACGCGAGTGCACAGAGAGACGCCGAGGCGCAAGCCGCGCAGGCTGAGGCCGAAATGCCGACCGGTGAAGTGCTGATCGTGACGGGAATGTCGGGCGCTGGGCGCTCGACGGTCGCGAACGCGCTCGAAGACCTCGATTGGTATGTCGTTGACAACCTCCCGCCGCAAATGCTGCGGCCGCTGATCGACCTCGCCGGGCGGGTCGGTGATGCGCTGCCGAAGATGGCGGCGGTGGTCGACGTGCGCGGTCGTGACCTCTTCACCGAGCTCCCGGAGGTCGCCCAGGCGTTGCGAGACCGGCGCGAGGTGCGCATGGTATTCCTTGATGCGTCAGACGACGTGCTGGTGCGCCGATTTGAGGCCGTGCGTCGGCCACACCCATTGCAAGGTACCGGGACACTGCTTGACGGGATCACACTCGAGCGGCAGCGGCTCGCCGCGGTGCGTGAGGGCGCCGATGTGTTGATCGACACGTCGAACCTCAACATTCACCAGCTCGCAACGCAGATCACCGATCGGTTCGCCGTCGCGGGTTCGGCGAAACACGATCTTCTGGTCATGAGCTTCGGCTTCAAGTACGGGCTCCCACCCGACGCCGATATGGTCGCCGACATGCGTTTTCTCCCGAACCCGTTTTGGACGGAATCTCTGCGCGCGCTCACAGGCGAAAATTCTGAGGTGCGTGACTTCGTGCTTGCGCAAGACGGTGCGCTCGAATTTATCGATGGCTATGCGAAGGCGCTCGCGCCAGTAATTGCCGGGTACCAGCGCGAAAACAAGCGACACTCGATGATCGCAATTGGCTGCACTGGGGGCAAACACCGCTCGGTGGCGACGGCGCTCGAACTTGCCGCGCGGCTGCGTGAACTCCCCGGCGTTGCCGTGCGGGTGAAGCATCGCGACCTCGGTCGAGAGTAAGCTAGGTCGTTCCGTCCCGACACAATCGAGGAGTTCCGTGGCCCTTACCGCCGACGTCAAAACCGAGCTGATGGCGATCCGTGATCCCCGTCCTGCAGTGCGAAATGCCGAGTTGACCTCGCTGCTACGTTTCTCGGGTGGTCTGCACATCATTTCGGGCCGCATCGCGATCGAGGCAGAACTCGAGTCGGAGGGCATGGCCCGCCGCGTCGCACGCGACATCATGGAGCTGTACGGGGTACGCCCAGAGATGGCACTCGTACAGGCCTCGGGCCAGCGGCAGGGCAGCACGTTCGTCGTTCGCGTGATCGATGGCGGCGAGACCCTCGCCCGTCAGACTGGCTTGCTTGATGCTCGCCGTCGCCCGGTGCGCGGCCTCCCCAACAAGCTGACCACCGGCGCCCGCCCCGAGCTCGGAGCCATCTGGCGTGGAGCGTTTCTCGCTAACGGCAGCCTGACCGATCCCGGTCGCTCCGCAGTGCTCGAGGTTGTGTGCCCCGGTGGAGAGTCGGCTATGGCGCTCGTGGGCGCGGCCCACCGCATCGACGTTGCCAGCAAAGCGCGCGAGGTGCGCGGCGTGCACCGCGTCGTCATCCGCGACGGTGAGGCCATCCGCGCCATGCTCCAGGCGATGGGCGCGGTCCAGACGGTCGAAGAGTGGGAGCAGCTGCGCCAGCGTCGCGAGGTTCGCGCCGGCGTCAACCGCCTTGTGAATTTCGATGACGCGAACCTCCGTCGTTCTGCGCAGGCCGCTGTTGCGGCTTGTGCGCGCGTGCAGCGTGCGCTCGAAATCCTCGGTGATGAGGTTCCCGATCACCTCCGCACGGCCGGCGAACTGCGCCTTGCACACCGAGAGGCGAGCCTCGACGAGCTTGGCCATCACGCCGACCCGCCGCTGACCAAAGACGCTGTTGCGGGCCGCATTCGTCGCCTTCTGGCAATGGCAGACAAACACGCTGAAGTGCACGGGATGCCGGGGACCGACGCAAATCTTCCGGCCGACGTCGAGGCGTAGCCCGCCTGCTCATTCCGGGCCCAATGTCATTGGTGCTCGATAGGATGGACACGTCAATCCCGCCACGCGGGCCGCGTGGCGCCTGAAGGAAGAAGCAGAAATATGGCGAAGTACTCACTCCCCGAACTCGGCTATGACTACGGTGCACTCGCACCGCACATCAGCGCGACCATCATGGAGCTGCACCACTCGAAGCACCACCAGGCTTATGTCACGGGTGCCAACACGGCGCTCGAGCAGATGGCTGAGGCTCGCGACACGGGCAACCTGGCCAACATCAACAAGCTCGAGAAGGACCTCGCGTTCAACCTCGGTGGTCACACCAACCACTCGATCTTCTGGACGAACCTTTCGCCCAACGGTGGCGACAAGCCCACGGGCGACATCGCATCGGCGATTGACGACCACTTCGGCTCGTTCGACAAGTTCCGCGCCCACTTCACCGCCGCGGCCCTCGGCGTGCAGGGCTCGGGCTGGGCGGGTCTGTTCTGGGACTCGATCGGCGAGAATCTGATCATCCAGCAGTTCTTCGACCAGCAGGCATCGTTCGCTGCCGGCACCGTGCCGATTCTGCTCCTCGACGTATGGGAGCACGCGTACTACCTTGACTACAAGAACGTGCGTGCCGACTACGTGAACGCGTTCTGGAACATCGTTGACTGGGCAAACGTCCAGGAGCGTTTCCAGGTCGCCACCGAGAAGACCTCGGGCCTTTTGCTACTGTCGTAATTGACGTTGGTGCCTCAGCTGGCCACAGCCAGCTGAGGCACCGCACCCTCCCGTCTGAACTGCCTTACAAGGCGTTACAGCGAATGAGTACTAAGGAGACAACCGTGTCTGTAAAGATCGGAATCAACGGCTTCGGCCGCATTGGGCGCAACTACCTCCGCGCCGCACTGGCGCAGGGCGCCGACCTCGAAATTGTTGCCGTGAACGACCTCACCGACAATAAGACGCTCGCACATCTCCTGAAGTACGACTCGGTCTCAGGACCATTGCAGGTCGACGTTTCGTACGACGACACGTCGATTACCGTCGGTGGCAAGCGCATCGCAACCTTCGAAGAGCGCGACCCGGCAAAACTCCCTTGGGGCGAGCTCGGTGTCGACATTGTGATCGAATCAACCGGTCACTTCACTGATGCGAAGGCTGCACGCGCCCACATCGCCGGCGGCGCCAAGAAGGTGCTGATCTCGGCACCGGGAACCGACGCCGACGTCACGATCGTGATGGGTGTGAACGTAGACGCCTACGACCCCAAGACTGATGTGATCATCTCGAACGCATCCTGCACGACGAACTGCCTGGCGCCGCTTGCGCAGGTGTTCAACGAGCACTTCGGCATTGAGCGCGGATTCATGATGACCGCGCACGCCTACACCGCCGACCAGAACTTGCAAGACGGCCCGCACCGCGACCTGCGTCGTGCGCGTGCCGCCGCCGTCAACATTGTTCCGGCGTCCACCGGTGCTGCCAAGGCCATCGGCCTCGTTCTGCCCGAGCTCAACGGCAAGCTCAGTGGCTCGTCGTACCGAGTGCCGGTGCCCACGGGCTCGATCGTTGACCTGACTATCGTCACACCCACCGCGGGCCTCACGGCCGAGAAGGTGAACGCTGTCTATAAGGCTGCCGCCGCTGAGGGGCGCCTTAACGGCATCCTTGAATACACGGCTGACCCCATCGTCTCGAGCGATATTCAGCTCAACCCGCACTCCGCAATCTTTGATTCCGAACTCACTCTCGTCTCCGACACCCTCGTGAAGGTGTCGGCTTGGTACGACAACGAGTGGGGCTATTCCAACCGTCTTGTTGACCTGACTGAGTATGTGGGGGAACGCCTCTAGGCTTCGCGCCGACGGGCAAGATCTATGTCACTTCGCACCCTTGAATCCCTAGGATCCCTGTCCGGCAAACGCGTCATCGTCCGATGCGACTTGAACGTTCCGTTGCAAGACGGCGTCATCACCGATGACGGTCGCGTTCGTGCCTCGTTGGCAACGCTCAATGCGTTGATCAACCAAGGTGCGCGTGTCATCGTCGTGTCACACCTCGGACGGCCCGACGGCAAACCCGACGCCAAGCACAGCCTCGCGCCGGTCGCGCAGCGCCTCAGCGAACTGCTCGGCAAGCCCGTCGCGTTCGCCCGCGACACCGTCGGTGTCTCGGCCGCGGAGGCGGTCGACGCGCTTGAAAACGGCGACGTTGCAGTGCTCGAGAACCTGCGCTTCAACGCCGGCGAAACGAGCAAGGACGACGCGGTACGCGGCGCATTCGCGGCCGAGCTTGCGGCGCTTGGCGATGCCATGGTGTCCGACGGATTCGGTGTGGTGCACCGCAAGCAGGCAAGTGTCTACGACCTTGCCCAGTTGCTGCCCTCGGCGGCGGGGCTCCTGATCGCGGCCGAGCTCAAGGTATTGGATCGCCTCACCGAGACGCCGGAGCGCCCCTACACGGTCGTGCTCGGCGGTTCGAAGGTCAGTGACAAGCTCGGCGTGATCGGGCACCTGTTGCCGCGCGTCGATAACCTGCTTATCGGCGGCGGCATGCTGTTCACGTTCCTCGCGGCGCAGGGGCACAAGGTTGGCTCCAGCCTGCTCGAGCCTGATCAAATTCCACAGGTGCTCGAATATCTCAAGACCGCGGCAGAACTGGGCGTGACGATCGGGATTCCGACCGACGTGGTCGTGGCATCCAAGTTCGGTGCCGACGCTGACTACATGGTCACGCCCGCCCACGCGATCGAAGACACACCCTACGGCGCGTCGGGTATCGGCCTCGATATCGGTCCAGTGACGGCCGCGGCATTCGCCGAGGCAATCCGGGGGAGCAATACCGTGTTCTGGAACGGCCCGATGGGCGTGTTCGAGCTTGTGCCCTTTGCCGCGGGCACGCGCGCGGTCGCCGAGGCGTTGACCGAGGTCGATGGGTTGAGCGTGGTTGGCGGGGGCGACTCCGCGGCTGCCGTTCGTCAGCTCGGCTTCACAGACGAGCAGTTCGGTCACATCTCGACCGGTGGTGGCGCGAGCCTCGAATTCTTGGAAGGCAAGAAGTTGCCGGGCTTGGAGGTCCTCGGATGGTCGTAGCGCGTACCCCGCTCATCGCGGGTAACTGGAAAATGAATCTCGATCACCTCCAGGCGATCGCCTTCGTGCAGAAGCTGGACTGGGCGTTGAAAGACGCCAAGCACGATTTCGCTTCGGTCGAGGTCGCCGTGTTCCCGCCGTTCACCGATCTGCGTTCGGTGCAGACAATCGTCAACGGCGACAAGATCGAGTTTGCCTACGGCGCTCAGGATGTCTCGGCCCACGATTCCGGTGCCTACACCGGTGAGGTCTCGGGTGCGTTTCTTTCGGCGCTTGGCTGCGGCTACGTGCTGATTGGCCACTCGGAGCGTCGCCAGTACCACGGTGAGACCGACGAGATCGTTGCAGCAAAGGTCAAGGCAGCGGTCAAGCACGGGCTGGTTCCCGTCATCTGCGTCGGCGAGACAGCCGAAGACCTCGAAGCGCACGGTGCGAGCGCCGTGCCGGTCGCGCAGCTGGAGGTGGCCCTCGCGGGTCTGCCGAAGAAGGCTGACATCGTGGTCGCGTACGAGCCTGTCTGGGCGATCGGCTCGGGCCAGGCGGCCACACCTGAGCAGGCCGAGCAGGTTGCGGCGCCGCTGCGCGCGGTCATCGCACGCATGATGGGCGAGGCGGCGGCCGCCAAGACTCGCATTTTGTACGGCGGGTCGGTGGGGGCATCCAATATTGCGGGCTTCATGCGCGAACCCAACGTCGACGGCGCGCTCGTCGGCGGTGCGAGCCTGAAGATCAACGATTTTTCGGCGATCATTCGCTACCAAAAGCACGTCGGCGTTTAGTCGCTCTTGGCGCCGCGCGGCCCCGCACACGGGAATTCGCGCGGCGCTTGTATACTGAGAAGCCACGCGGCGCATGAGGTCGCGTCGAAGCCACGCTCGCAAGGGCACTGTGAAAGGCACTAGTTCGTGCAGATTCTTGAGTTTGTCCTCCAGGTGTTGCTTGGGATCACCAGCCTCCTGCTGACCCTGCTCATCCTTTTGCACAAGGGTCGCGGTGGCGGCCTCTCCGACATGTTTGGGGGCGGCATGTCTTCGGGCATGGGTTCTTCGGGTGTCGCCGAGCGCAACCTTAACCGTTTCACCGTGGTGCTCGCGCTTGCGTGGTTCATCTCGATCGTGGCGCTGGGCCTGATCACCAAGTTCCAGGGGATGGCGTAACGATGGCAACTGGCGGCAATGCAATTCGTGGCACGCGCGTCGGCGCTGGCCCCATGGGTGAGCAAGACCACGGCTACCACGCAGAGCGCGTTGCGATCTCGTACTGGGATGCGCTTGGCAACGAGACGGTTCGTTACTTTGCGGCCAACGTTCCCGACGAAGAGATTCCCGAGACGATTGACTGCCCGCACTCCGGCCTTCCGGCCGGGCGCGACAAGCAGAACCCGCCCGCGCTCAGCAAGCCCGAGCCTTACAAGACGCACCTCGCATACGTGAAAGAACGTCGCACCGACGAAGAAGCTGCAACGCTGCTCGACGACGCGCTCCTGCAGCTGCGCGAACGCCGCGGCACCGTCAAGAAGTAGTTTCCGCGCCGCGGAACACTCGCTTCGGCGGCGGAAATTACGTTTCGCACGGTGGACAGTCGTTTTCGCTCGGCAGCTCCGGAACGAGTTGGTCTGGAGCGCTCGCGCCGCTGTTACTGATCCTGAGCGATGAGCTCGAGCGGAACCTCGGCGGCTGCGGCCTCGTCGACGAAGAACACGGTCGATAGTCGCCCCTTCGCGCCCGATGCCGGCACGTGTGAGTAGCTCGCCCCTGCAAGTGCCAGACCCAACACGGCTGCCTTGTCGGCGCCGCTGAGCACCAGCCAGACCCGCTGCGACGCATTGATGACGGGGCGGGTGAGGGTCACTCGCGTCGGCGGCGGCTTCGGGGAGTCGCGTACCGCAAGCGCCGTGCGGTCGGTGACGTTGATCTCGGGGCGTTCGGGAAAGAGCGACGCGTAGTGGCCGTCGGGCCCGACGCCCAGCAACGTGATGTCAAAGCTTGGCCATGGATCGCCGCCAACGGGGGCGAAGCCGGCCAGCTCGTTGGCGTATGCGTCGGCTGCGGCATCCACATCAATGCCCGCATCAGAAGCGCTGATCGCGTGCACATTGCGCGCGGGAATATCGATGCTGTCGATCAGTGCTGCGCGTGCGAGCACCTCGTTGCGTTCGGGGTCAGCGGCGGGCACGAAGCGCTCGTCGCTCCACCACAGGTGCACGCGGGCCCAGTTGATGTTGTCGCGCCAAGGGTGTGCGGCAATCGCCGAGAGCACGGCCGCGCCGCCGCGGCCACCCGTGAGTGCAATGTGCACCGTGGCGCGCTCTTCGGTCAGCTGCGCCAGGGTGCCAATGACCCGGCCGGCTACCAAATCTGCAACGGCAGAAAGGTCGGCGCGCACCAGAACACTGCGCTCATTGTCTCGCTCGGCGGCCATGCGTCTCCTACGTTGTCGGCTCGTGCAATAGCGCGAGCCCCTCGGTGATCACTCGACCATACAGCAGGTCGGGATCGAGCCTCCGGAGCTCCTCGGCGAGGCATTCACGCAAGCTCCGCCGGGGGAGCGAGAGGTCATGCGATGGCTGACCCGGCTGCGTCAACACCGCGTGACCGGGGTACGGCCGCTCGAGGAGCACATCGCCGCTGGCACGCGTCAGACGCACAGACTGGATGCCGGTGGCCCATTCCTCACTCGGAATGTACGTGTATTCCACCGGGACGTCGAGCATCAGCCGCAGCCAGGCGGCAAGCAACGCGGTTGACGGCGACTCCGCCGAGCCGCGTACTTCCGCCGCAAGCACCGGGGTGTATGGAGGCTGATCCAGCACCGCGGCGAGGTGTTCGCGCCAGCGGGTGACGCGGGTCCACGCGAAGTCGGTGTCGCCGGGGCGGTACTTCGCCCCGAGTTGCGAGAGCCAGAGTGTGGGGTCGGCCTTGGTCGAGGCATCCGTGATTCTGCGCTGTGCGATGCGGCCGATGGCCGAGTCAGCGGGCACTTTCGGGGTGTAGGACGGCCACCACGCGACCACGGGGGCATCGGGCAGTAGCAGGCCGGTGAGCAGGCTCTCGCGGTTGCTGGCGGCGGCGCCCTGCGCGTGCAGCACGACGACCTCGCTCGCGCCGGCGTCGCCGCCCACGCGAATCTGTGCGTCGACGCGGGGTGTGGCCGCGGGGTCATCGTTGATTGTGAGCACGATCACGCGCATCGGGTGCTCGCGCGATGCATCGTTTGCCGCCTCGATCGCCTCTTCTTCGGCACCGTGCTCTGTCGCGATCACCAGCGTGAGCACGCGGCCGAGCGCGACCGCGCCGCCCTCGTCGCGCACCGTGACGAGCGCCTTCGAAAGCTTGCTGACAGTTGTGTCGGGCAGGTCGATGATCATGGACGCCTCCACACTCGGCCGTCGCGTTCGAGCAGTGCATCAGCCGATGCGGGGCCCCACGAACCGGGGCCATACTGCTCGAGCGGGCCGCCCTGTGCGGCCCAAAATTCCTCGATCGGGTCGAGAATCTTCCATGAGAGTTCGACCTCCCGGTGTCGTGGAAACAATGGGGGATCGCCAAGCAGCACATCGAGCAACAGCCGCTCGTAGGCCTCCGGGCTCGCCTCGGTGAACGCATGCCCGTAGCCGAAGTCCATGGTCACATCGCGCACCTGGCTGCCGGCGCCGGGCACCTTCGAGCCGAAGCGAATCGTCACGCCCTCGTTCGGCTGCACCCGAATCACGAGCGCATTCTGGCCAAGCTCCGACGTCTGGCTGCGCGAGAACAGATGCTGCGGCGCGCGTTTGAACACCACCGCGATCTCAGTGACACGGCGCCCGAGGCGCTTGCCCGCACGCAGGTAGAAGGGCACGCCCTCCCAGCGCCGCGTATTGATCTCGAGTTTGATCGCGGCGTAGGTTTCGGTGGTGGATGCCGGGTTCATGCCGTCTTCGTCAAGAAACCCGGTGACCTCTTCTCCACCTTGCCAACCACCCGCATACTGGCCGCGCGCCGTCGTCGCCCCGAGGTCGGCGGGCAGCGATACTGCGGCGAGGACTTTCTCCTTCTCGGCACGCAGGTCGGCCGCACCGAGCGTGTTTGGCTCTTCCATCGCCGTGAGTGCAAGAAGCTGAAGGAGGTGGTTTTGGATCACGTCGCGCGCGGCGCCGATACCGTCGTAATAGCCAGCCCGGCCGCCGACACCGATATCTTCGGCCATGGTGATCTGCACGTGGTCGACGTAGTTTCGGTTCCACAGCGGCTCGTACAGCTCGTTCGCGAACCGCAGAGCAAGGATGTTCTGCACCGTCTCCTTGCCGAGGTAGTGGTCGATGCGGAAGATGGAGTCGGGTGGGAACGTCCGCTCGAGCGATTCGTTCAGCGCTCGGGCCGAGGCGAGGTCGCTCCCGAACGGCTTCTCAACCACGACGCGGCGCCACCGCTCATCATCGGAGCCGTGCGCGTCGACGAGCCCCGAGTCGCGCAGCTGCTGCGCAACGGTGGGGAAGTCCTTGGGTGGGATCGAGAGGTAGTAGGCGTGATTGCCCATGGTGCCGCGCTCAATGTCGAGTTGCTCGATGGTTCGGCGCAATCGCGCGAAGGCATCGGGGTCGGTGAACTCGCCCGAAACGAAGCGGATGCCTTTGAGGAGGTCTTGCCAGGTGTCTTCGCGAAACTCCGTGCGGGAGTGTTCACGGACGGCCTTGTAGACCACCTCAGCGAAGTCTTCGTCTTGCCAGTCGCGGCGAGCAAACCCGACGAGCGCGAACCCGGGCGGGAGCAATCCACGATTGGCGAGGTCGTAGACCGCGGGCATGAGTTTCTTGCGCGAGAGATCGCCGGTCACGCCGAAGATCACGAGCGCGCTGGGGCCGGCGATCCTGTTGAGTCGCCGGTCGTCTGGATCGCGCAGTGGGTTGTGCCCGCGTGAGACCTCAATTGGAGGCATGTTGCCTTCTTCGTCGGTGCCGGCTACTGGGCGGCTTCGAAGAGCGTGAGCACTTCGACGGCCGGGTCGGTGAGGGTGAGGGTCACCACAGGGCGACCGTGGCCCTCAGCAAGCACCGCGGCGTCGCCCGCGGCTTGCGCCTCGATGAGCTGGCCAAACGTGAACGGGCGGCCAGGAATCTCGAGGTCGACATCTGTGCGCTCGGTGATCTGCAAGAACACGCCCTGGGCGGGGCCGCCCTTGTGATATTGCCCGGTCGAGTGCAAGAAACGTGGGCCCCACCCGAAGGTGGCCGGTCGCCCAGAATCGGCGGCAACCATCTCACGCAGCCCGGAAAGCTGGGGAATCTCGAGACGGTTGACGTACGCCTGCACGGCAACGTAGCCGTCGTCGGCGAGCTCAGCCCAGAGCGCGTCGAGCACGCCGGCGATGGTGCCGCTGGCGGCGAGTGCCGGGTTCGAGACCCGTACCTCAACGCCCTGCTCGACGAATGCGGGCTCGCCCTGCGCGGGGCGCGCATCAAGCAGGCCTCGCGCGGCGACCTTGGCAGATTCGACATCGGGCTGGTCGAATGGGTTAATCCCGAGCAGGCGACCAGCAATCGCGGTCGCGTACTCCCACACAATGAACTGGGCGCCGAGCGTGCCGCTCACGAGAATCTCGCCGGGGTGGTGCTCGCGCATCCGAAAGTGCACGGCGTCATCCACGAAACGCAAGATCTGCATGTCGGACGGAAGCTCGCCCTGCAGTTCCGGCGAAACGGGCAACAACACGACGGGCAGGATGCCGGTGCCATGCTTGCCCGTCGATTCGGCGATGAGCTGTTCGATCCAGTCGGGCAGCCCCACGAGGTGCGAACCGTCGACGACGAGGCCGAGCTTGTCGCGGCGAGGGGTGGCGCCCGGCGCGCCGACGATGGCCGCGGCCAGCATGAGTGCCGGGTTCGACGGGCTGTCGATTGCGACTTCGAGCAGGGTTGCGTCTGCCTCGTCGAGCAGTTCGGCGATATTCGCGCCGGCAAGGCCCGACGGCACGAGACCGAAGGCGGTGAGGGCGGAGTAGCGGCCGCCCACGTTCGGGTCGGCGCGGAACACGCGGTATCCGGCCTCTGTTGCCAGTGTGTCGAGATCTGAACTGGGGTCGGTGACGACAACGATGCGCTCGGCGGGATCGATGCCGAGGTCGCTGAATGCGGCCTCGAACGTGCGCCGCTGCGAGTCGGTCTCGACGGTCGAACCTGACTTCGACGAAACCACGAGCACGGTGCGCTCGAGCCCACCGTCGAGTGCGGCGAGCACCTGCCCGGGCGACGTGGAATCGAGCACGGTCAGCTCGACCCCAGCGGTCTCGGTGATGACCTCGGGGGCGAGCGACGAACCGCCCATGCCCGCGAGGACCACGCGGTCGACCCCAATTGCCGCAAGAGATTCACGCAGCGCCACGATTTCGGCAACGAGCGGCCGCGACACCGAGACGGCTTGCAGCCAGCCAAGACGAATGGATGCCTCCGCCTCCGCCTCGGGCCCCCACAGCGACGAATCTGCCGCGGTCAGGCCGGTGGCCACCATCTCGGCGACGAGGCCGGGCACAACTGCCTCGACCGCTGCTTTCGGCGCGCCGCTGACGTGAATCTCAAAGCTCATGACTAAGCCCTTGCCCCTTCGAGTGCGCTGGTAACGGTTGCTAGCATCTCGTGCCACGAGACGATGAACTTCGCCACGCCCTCGTCTTCAAGCTTCTGGGTGACGTCGTCGATGCTGACGCCCAGCGCCGCGAGCTCTGCCAGCACGGCGTGCGAGCCGGCGTAGTTCGGGGTGATGGTGTCGCCGGTGATAACGCCGTGGTCGAAGGTCGCCTCGAGCGTCTTCTCGGGCATCGTGTTGACGACCCCCGGTGCGACGAGCTCGGTGACGTACAGCGTGTCGGGCAGGTCAGGGTTCTTGACGCCGGTCGATGCCCAGAGGGGGCGCTGCAGGTTGGCTCCGGCATCCAACAATGCCTTTGCTTCGTCGGTTGCGAACGACTGCTCGAAGAGCTCGTAGGCCAGCCGTGCGTTGGCGAGCCCGGCCTTGCTCTTGAGTGCCTCGGCCGCGTCGCCGCCGATGGCGTCGAGGCGTGCATCGACCTCGGTGTCAACGCGCGACACGAAGAACGATGCAACCGAGTGGATGCCCGAGATGTCGATGCCAGCGGCCTGTGCGCGGCGGAGGCCGCTGAGGTACGCATCGATGACTTCGCGGTAACGCTGCAGGCTGAAGATCAGCGTGACGTTGACGCTGATGCCGGCGGCGATGCACTCCTCGATCGCGGGGATCCCGGCGAGGGTCGCAGGGATCTTGATGAGGGCGTTGTCACGATCGACCGTTGCCGCGAGTGCCTTCGCCTGCGCGACGGTCTCTTCGGTGCTGTGTGCGAGGTCGGGTGAGACCTCGATCGAGACGCGGCCGTCGACGTGCCCGCTCGCGTCGTAGACCGGGCGAAGGATGTCGCAGCCCGCGCGGACGTCGTCGGTTGTGATGCTGAAGACGGCATCGGCCGCTTCGACTCCCGCTGCGGCGAGCTCGGCGATCTGCGCGGCGTAGTACTTGCCGTTGGTCAGCGCGCCGGCGAAGATCGTCGGGTTTGTCGTGACGCCAACGACGTTGCGGTTGGTGATGAACGCGGCGAGGTTGCCGGTTTCAATGAGTTCACGCGAGAGGTCGTCGAGCCAGATGCTGACGCCGGCCTGTGAAAGCTGGGCGGTTGGGGTGGTCATTGCTGCCTCCTTGTGGCCCGGCGGTTAGCCGAGCACCTCGTGTGCTGCGGCCACGACTGCGTCGGTCGTGATGCCGAATTTTTCAAACAGGGTCTCGAAGCTTGCCGAGGCACCGAAGTGTTCGATCGAGATCGAACGACCGCGGTCGCCGACGATGCCGCGCCACGGCATCGAGATGCCGGCCTCGACCGAGACGCGAGCGGTCACGGCGGCGGGCAGCACGTGCTCGCGGTAAGCGGCATCCTGCTCGTCAAACCATTCGAGGCACGGAGCCGAGACGACACGAGCCTGCACGCCCTCGGCGGCGAGGCGCGTGCGAGCCTCGACGGCCAGCTGCACCTCGGAGCCCGTTGCGATCAGGATCACATCGGGGGTGCCGTTCGCTGCCTCAGCCAGGATGTAGGCGCCGCGGGCGACGCCCTCAGCCGAGGCGAAGACGTCTCCGGATGCCTCGCCCACGCCACGCTCGAACACCGGGATGTTCTGGCGGGTGAGCGCGATGCCGGTCGGGCCACCGCGGCGACGCAGGATCTCGAGCCACGCGGTGGCAGTCTCGGCGGCATCACCCGGGCGAACCATGTTCAGGTTCGGGATGGCGCGCAGCGAGGCGAGCTGTTCGATCGGCTGGTGGGTCGGGCCGTCTTCACCGAGCGCGATCGAGTCGTGCGTCCAGACGAAGATGCTCGGCACGTTCATGAGCGCGGCCAGACGGACGGCCGGGCGCATGTAGTCGCTGAAGATCAGGAACGTGCCGCCGAATGCGCGGGTGGGGCCGTGCAGCACGATGCCGTTCACGATCGCCGCCATCGCGTGCTCGCGGATGCCGAAGTGGAGGACCCGGCCGTAGGGGTTGCCCGACCACTCGTGGGTCGAGTGCTCGCTCGGGATGAACGAAGCGCCGCCCTTGATCGTGGTCAGGTTCGAGTCGGCCAGGTCGGCCGATCCGCCCCACAACTCGGGCAGCACGCTGCCGAGCGCGCCGAGGACGGTGCCCGATGCGGCGCGAGTTGAGACGGCCTTGCCGGGTTCGAACGTCGGGAGCACCGATGCGACATCGTCGGGAAGCGCGTGGGCCTCGAGACGGTCGAAGAGTTCCTTGCGTTCGGGGTTGGCGGCGGCCCATGCGTCGAACGCGACCTGCCACGTGGCGTGCGCGGCTGCGCCGCGTTCCGTCAGCTGACGTGTGTGCGCGATGACGTCCTCGTCGACCACGAATGCGCGCTCCGGGTCGAAGCCGAGCACCTTCTTGGTTGCCGCGAGCTCGTCGGTTCCGAGGGCCGAGCCGTGGATCTTTCCGGTGTTCTGCTTGCCGGGGGAGGGCCATCCGATGATCGTCTTGAGAATGATCAGCGTGGGCTTGACGGTCTCGCCCTTGGCGGCCTCGATTGCCGCGTGCAGCTCTGCAACGTCTTCGACGTACAGGCCGGTCTTCTTCCAATCAACCGTCAGCACCTGCCAGCCGTAGGCTTCGTAGCGCTGCTGGACGTTCTCGGTGAACGCAATGTTGGTGTCGTCTTCGATCGAGATCTGGTTCGAGTCGTAGATCGCGATCAGGTTGCCGAGCTGCTGGTGGCCAGCGAGCGAGGATGCCTCAGCCGTCACGCCCTCCTGCAGGTCGCCGTCGCCCGCGATGGCGTAGACGAAGTGGTCGAACGGGCTCGTGCCCGCAGCGGCCTCCGGGTCGAACAGGCCGCGCTCGTAGCGGGCCGCGTAGGCGAAGCCAACGGCAGAGGCGAGACCCTGGCCCAGGGGACCGGTCGTGATCTCGACGCCGTCGGTGTGGCCGTACTCGGGGTGACCGGGGGTCTTCGAACCCCAGGTGCGGAGCGCCTCGAGGTCTTCAAGTTCGAGTCCGAACCCGCCGAGGTAGAGCTGAATGTACTGGGTGAGCGACGAGTGCCCAACCGAGAGCACGAAGCGGTCGCGACCGATCCAGTGAGTGTCGGCGGGGTCATGACGAAGCACGTGCTGGTAGAGCAGATATGCGGCCGGGGCCAGGCTCATTGCTGTTCCGGGGTGGCCATTGCCCACCTTCTCGACAGCGTCTGCCGCCAAGACTCGTGCTGTGTCGACAGCCTTCTCGTCGATCTTTTCCCACTGCAGTTCTGACACCGGGTCGCCTTTCGATTCATGCGCACAAGAGCGTGCAGGCCTCCGGGGGCCAATCACACACAATCCTAACCAGTGGATGCCCCTGGCATCAGGTCCGCACGCGTTCTGCCCCTGCGGGCGTTTGTGTCGTGTCGTCCGCGTTGCCGCAGGCACGGCCGGGCCGGCCGGCCCGGCCCCGCACGTCTCCAGAAAGCTGGTCGTTGCCTATGACGTAGACTGTCGGGGACTCAGAAGCAGGGGACGATGAATACCAAAACCACGCCGAGCGCCCACGTCTCAGACGAGGGAACTCAGCCCGTGCATCCCCGTTCGGTGGGGCGAACCATCCGTGCATACGTCACGCTGACGAAGCCGCGGGTGCTTGAGCTGCTGCTCGTGACGACGGTTCCGGTCATGATTTTGGCTGCGGGCGCATTCCCGAGCCCGCTTCTGGTGCTCGCAACCGTCATCGGCGGGGCGCTGAGTGCGGCCTCTGCGGCATCGTTCAACATGTATCTCGACCGCGACATGGATGCGCACATGAAGCGCACCGAGAATCGGCCGATCGTGACGGGCGAGATTTCGCCCCGCGCGGCACTGATCTTCTCGTGGGTGCTCGCCGTCGTCTCGACGGTGTGGCTCTGGTTCACTACGAACTGGCTGACGACGCTGCTGTCGGTCGCGGCCATCTTCTTCTACGTCGTGATTTACACCATGATCCTCAAGCGCCGCACCGAGCAGAACATTATTTGGGGTGGGATCGCGGGTTGCTTCCCCGTGCTCATTGGTTGGACCGCGGTCACCGGGTCGATCAGCCTGGCCCCGATCATCCTGTTCGTTCTGGTGTTCCTCTGGACCCCCGCGCACTACTGGCCGCTGTCGATGAAGTACAAGACTGACTACGCCGCGGCCTCCGTGCCGATGCTTGGCGTGACCCGCGGGGCACCCGCGGTCGGCCTCCAAGTCATCATTTACGCCTGGGCCACGCTCGCGTGCTCGCTCGTGCTCATCCCCGTCGCCGGCATGGGGATCGTCTACACGGCCTCGGCCGTGGTGTTCGGCGGTTGGTTCGTCGTCGAGTCGCACGTGCTCTACTCCCGCGCTGTGCGCGGTCTCGAGCCCTCGCCGATGCGCGTCTTCCACAGCTCGATCACCTACCTGACGTTGCTCTTCGTCGCGATTGCGATCGACCCGCTGCTCCCGTTCTGATCAACTGAGAGCGGTTCAGGGTTTTTCCTGAGTTAGCGTCGCTACACCCAGGCCGGGAGCATGCTCGCCACGTAGCGGTCTCCCCGACCACCAGTGGGGAGAATCTGGTCGATTCGGGCGAGGTCCGCCGAATCGAGCTGTACTTCCGCGGCCCGCACGTTCTCGGTAACGCGCGCGACCTTGCGCGTGCCGGGGATTGGCACCACGTCGTCGGCACGGCTGAGCAACCAGGCCAGCGCAACCTGGGCGACACTGGCATCCTTCTCAGAAGCGAGCGACGCAAGTTGCCCAATCGCGAGCTCATTCGACTCAAAGTTGCCCGGCTGCCAGCGGGGGTCGGCACGCCGCATGTCTTGCGGGCCATACTCTGCGGCGGGTACCGCAGCGCCGGTGAGAAACCCGCGCCCGAGCGGCGAGTACGCAACGAACCCGATGCCGAGCTCGCGCAGCACCGGGAATAGGCGTTCGACGTCTCGCTCGAACAGTGAGTATTCGGTCTGCAGTGCGGTGACGGGTGTCACGGCATGGGCGCGACGAAGAGTTGTCTCGCCCGCTTCGCTCAGCCCGAAATACTTCACCTTGCCGGCGGTGATGAACTCGCCCACCGTGCCGGCGACGTCTTCGATCGGGACTCCCGGATCGAAACGGTGTTGGTACACGAGGTCGATGTGATCGACGCCGAGCCGTTGGAGGCTCGCATCGATGACCTCGCGAATGTGGCTAGGCCGGCTGTCGACGCCAAGATTGGGGCGAGTGAACCCGAACTTGGTGGCTACGGTCACTTCGTCGCGAAATGGCGCGATGGCCCTTCCGACAATCTGCTCGTTTTCGCCCCAGCCGTACATCTCGGCAGTGTCGAAATGGGTCACGCCGAGCTCATGCGCCTTGCGAATCGCTTCTGCGCCGCCGGTTGCGTCACCGGGACCATAGGCCGCCGAGATCCCCATCGAGCCGTATCCAATTGCCGAGACGACGAGTCCCTGCGTGCCAAGTGTTCGCTGCTGCATGCTTGTGCTCCCTGTGGAATCGGGGCCGCACCATGAACGGCAACGGTCACATCGCGAATGTATCGCACGCCCTCGTCGGTGGTGGGAAGCTGTCCGGCTCTTGCCGCAACCGGCGCCGTCGCCCTAGATTGGCCCAATCACCCGCGTGCGCACCAGATCCGCGGGTGCCTTACTCACAATGAAGTGAAAGTAGGCACGTGAATGGCCGCGATCGACTACCCCGGTAGGTTCCGCACAGCGCACGAGGTGACGACAGATGTCGACATCAGTTCGGACGAGTTTTGGAACAAGAGCTTCAGCGAGCGGGACGAGTCGTTTTCGCGGCTTCGCGAAGAAGCGCCGGTCAGCTGGCATCCGCCGCGACATGCGCCTGAAGTACCCGAGCAGTTTCAGGATGCCGGCTTCTGGGCCATCACGAAGAACGAAGACGTCACCGCGATCAGCCAAGATCACGAGACGTACAGCTCAGATTTGAGGCGCGGCGGGCAGGGGTTCCGTGCGATCGATTGGACGAGGCCGCGGGCTTCGACCTTCCTGTCAATGGATCCGCCCGACCATACGCAGTACCGCAAGATCATGAGCGCGGCTTTTACGCCAAAGGCTGTGGCGCAGTTGAGCGAAAAGATCAACGAACGCGCCGAACAGATTGTTGACCGCGTGCAGGGCATCGGTGACTTCGACTTCGTCACCGAGGTATCGGCTCGCCTCCCGATGCTGACGGTGGCCGACCTGGTCGGCGTGCCCGAAAGTCAGGTCGAAGCGTTTGCACACGCAGGCGACGCCGCGATGGGTGCGCTTGATCCGGAGTTCATGACAGAGGGTGTGAGCCACAAACAGTTCGTGATGCAGCAGGTCGGGATACTCACGAGCATCGGTGTCGACATCGTGGACCACCGGCGGAGGCACCCGGCCGACGACATCGCCACGGCGCTCGCCCAGTTTGAGCCTGACGGTCGTCCGCTTGACGCCGATGAGATCGGGTCGGTGATGTTGCTCCTCAGCGTGGCGGGGAACGACACGACCAAGCAGACCACTTCGAGCACCGCGATTGCTTTTGACCGCAACCCCGACCAGCGGGCATGGCTGATGGAGGACTTCGATCGGCGCATTATGAAGTCGATCGACGAGTTTGTGCGGTACTCCTCCCCGGTGATCGAGTTCGCACGATCGGCCACCCGCGATGTTGAGCTGCGGGGACAGCAGATCAGCGAGGGCGACAAGCTCGTGATCTTCTATTGCTCGGGCAACCGCGACGAAGAGGTCTGGGCCGATGCCGATCGCTTCGATTTGCAGCGCGAATCGCGGGGTCACGTCGGGTTCGGTGGTGGCGGGGTGCACTACTGCCTCGGCAACAACGTGGCCAAAGCGCAGCTGCGGGCGCTGTTCTCGCAGATACTGACGCGCATGCCCGACCTCAAAATCGGTGAACCCGATTACCTGCGGAGTGACTTCATCCACGGGCCGAAGCACCTGCCGGCACGGTCGCACTGACGGGCCCGTCGCGCCCGCCGCTCATTGATGTCCCGATCACAAACGCACGAAGGAACGCGTCATGAGAATTTCTGAACAACCATCCAGCATGCCTGAGCGGGCTCGTCGGCGTCAGGCGATCGGCGCATGAAGGTCGTCGTCGATCGCGGACGATGCGTCGGAATGGGAATCTGCGAGTCGATCGATTCGACTCGCTTCGAAGTCGGGCACGACGGCGTCATGACCATCTCGAGCGAGCGGTTCGATGAAGCGGATCGCGCAGCGGTCGAGGAAGCCGTCGCGTCGTGCCCTGCCGGCTCGCTACGGATTATCGAGGGCTGACCGGAGCCGGCTTTCACGCATTGCTTTTCGCGCGTCACTTGTCGCGCATCAGTTGTCGAAGTCACAGCAGCCGGGAGCGGTCTGGCCCAGAACAGAGCGGCAGCGGCCAGCGCCGGACGGTAGACGTGTCGTTGCCGCCTGCTGCCTGTCGGCAGCGCGAACCGAGCGGCAAGGCGGGCCCGCGGCAGCACTAACTCAGGAAAACTGGGGGCTCCGGCATCCCGACCCGCGTGATCGCGGGGGTGATGGCGCGGCGGTGTCAGGTTTTCCTGAGTGAGTGTCGCCGGCGGCTGGGGCAGTTGGGGCGGTTGGTCGCGATAGCGCGTGGCCAAGATCAGCGCGGCCGGGAGCAGTCTGGCCAGGGGAGCGCGTCCAAGGGGAGCGGTCTGGCCCGGAACAGTACGGCAGCGGCCAGCGTCGTACGGCACACGCGTCGTTGCCGGCCTGCTACCTGTCGGCAACGCGAGCCTGGCGCCGGCCGGGCCACAAGGCGGGCTCGTAGCAGCACTAACTCAGGAAAACTGGGGGCTCCGGCATCCTGACCCGCGTGATTGCAGGGGTGCTGGCGCGGTGGTTTCAGGTTTTCCTGAGTTAGTGTCGCCGGCGCGCAGCGGCAACGCCGAAACTAAGCAGAAGCCGAAACCGACGCTGGCGCGTCAGCGTCCGCCCCGGCCACGGCATCCGCCGGGCGCTTCATGCGCAGAATGAACACCGTCATCGCGCCTGCGGTCAGCGCCGCGAGCACCATGTGCACACCAACCGCGAGCGGCGGCAGGCCGTTGCGGGCCTGGTAGAGCCCAACCGCAACCTGCACGAGCTGGATCGCGAGCAACGCGATGCCCCAATTGCGCGTGCGCAAGTCCGAAGCGGATGCCACGGTCACGAGCACGATCGTCAACACGAGCAGTGCGTATCCGGGCCACGCGTGCACGTGTTCGAGCAGCGCGGCATCGAAGCCGTTGCGGCCGGATTCCACGTCGCCCGAGTGCGGGCCGGCACCGGTGGTCAGCACGCCGAAGGCGATTGAGACGGCGAGCACGAAGGTCGTGAAGTGGGTGAGCCCTGCATACCAGCGCGGCACGGCAAGCGTGCGGGCGCCGCCTGGCTCGTTCATCCGCACAATGAATGCGGCGCACACGCACACCAGCAGCAGCGATGAGACGTAGTGGAACCCGACGATGAAGGGGTTCAAGCCCGTCCAGACGGTGACGCCCCCCACGAGTGCCTGGGCAATCACGCCCGAGCCGACGATGACGCCGAGTACCCACAGGTCGCGGCGCGCGCGGGCGACGCCGGTGCGAACGAGCAGGATGATGACAACGAGGGCAATGATGCCGACCACGCCGGTCATCAGGCGGTTGCCGAACTCGATCATGCTGTGCCAGGTGAGTTCTTCGGTGGGAATCAGCGATTCAGGCGTGCACGTGGGCCATGAGGGGCAGCCGAGTCCCGAGCCGGTGAGGCGCACCGCACCGCCCGTGGCAATGATCAGCGCCTGCGAAACGAATGACGCCCAGGCCCAGCCCCGCAATGAGCCGGGGATGCGGGAGGTGGCCCCGCGCATCGATCGTGTCGTCGGGCTCACGGTGGTACCGGGCATTGCAAGGCCTCCTCGTCCGCGTCCAGCAATGCTTGAGCCCTGCCGGGGCGGAAACCTGTAGAATCAAGGGGTTGGGTAGCAGGCGCTCTCACGCGCACATGCTCTCAACAGTGTAGGCGCGTAAGACAGCGCCTCTGAGTGGCCCACGTCAGCAAGCAAGAGCTGTACCCGCTTGGGTGCAGAGTCGCGTTGCTGGGGCGGATGACACCGTTGTGGCCAAAATGGAGAGGGTGAGTCATGTCTGATGTGCTGATCGACCGACCTGAGCTAGATAGCCTTGGCGTCTATGAATTTGGGTGGTCAGATAGCGATGCCGCGGGCCAGAGCGCGAAGCGCGGGCTCAGCGAGCAGGTTGTCCGCAACATTTCGGCGCTCAAGAGCGAACCGGAATGGATGCTGGAGCGTCGCCTGAAGGCCCTCCAACTGTTTGGCCGCAAGCCGATGCCGACGTGGGGCGCAGACCTCAGCGGGATCGACTTCGACAACATCAAATACTTTGTGCGCTCGACTGAGAAGCAGGCGCAGTCGTGGGAAGACCTCCCCGAAGAGATTCGTAATACGTACGAGCGCCTCGGCATCCCCGAAGCAGAGCGTCAGCGCCTCGTCGCCGGCGTCGCCGCACAGTACGAGTCTGAGGTCGTGTACCACCAGATCCGCGAAGACCTCGAGCAGCAGGGTGTCATCTTCCTTGACACCGACACTGCACTCAAGGAGCACCCCGAGATCTTCAAGGAGTACTTCGGCACCGTCATCCCGTCGGGCGACAACAAGTTCGCGGCGCTGAACACCGCGGTGTGGTCGGGCGGCTCGTTCGTCTACGTTCCCAAGGGCGTGCACGTCGAGATCCCGCTGCAGGCATACTTCCGCATCAACACCGAGAACATGGGGCAGTTCGAGCGCACCCTGATCATCGCCGACGAAGACTCGTATGTGCACTACATCGAGGGTTGCACGGCGCCGATCTACAAGAGCGACTCGCTGCACTCGGCCGTCGTCGAGATCATCGTGAAGAAGGGCGCTCGCGTCCGCTACACGACGATCCAGAACTGGTCAAACAACGTGTACAACCTCGTCACCAAGCGCGCAATTGCGCACGAGGGCGCAACCATGGAGTGGGTTGACGGCAACATCGGCTCCAAGGTCACCATGAAGTACCCGGCGATCTTCCTCACCGGTGCGCACGCCAAGGGCGAGACCCTCTCGGTCGCGTTCGCGGGCCCCGGGCAGCACCAGGACACCGGCGCGAAGATGATCCACATGGCGCCCTACACGCAGTCGTCGATCATCTCGAAGTCGATTGCACGTGGTGGTGGTCGCTCCGCTTACCGTGGTGAAGTCCGCGTCGAGCCAAATGCGCACCACGCGGCGAACACCGTGCGTTGCGACGCGCTCCTGATCGACTCGATCTCGCGCTCTGACACGTACCCGGCGATCGACATCCGTGTCGATGACGTCGAGCTCGGTCACGAGGCGACGGTGTCGCAGGTCAGTGCCGAACAGCTGTTTTACCTGCAGAGCCGCGGCCTTGCAGAAGACGAAGCAATGGCAATGATTGTGCGCGGATTCATCGAACCCATCGCCCGCGAGTTGCCAATGGAGTATGCCCTCGAGCTGAACAAGCTCATCGAAATGGGCATGGAAGGATCTGTCGGATAGTGAGTTCCGTCATCGAAGCCACCGAGCCAGCTGCACAGAGCTCGGAGGCAGAAATTCCTGTGCAAACGCGCTCCGAGCGCCTGCGTTCATTTGACCCCGCCGACTTCGGTACCCCCGGCGGGCGTGAAGTCAATTGGAAGCACACACCGGTCGCTCGGATTGCCCCGTTGTTCGTCGACGAGGCACCTGACGCCGGCGCCGAGCCGGCCGTCACGTACGAGTTCGAGGTTCCCGCGGTAACGCGCATCGAGTCCATCGGTATTGAGGCTCCCGTCCGCGGCGAGTTCTTCATGCCCGAAGACATCGTCAGCGCTATCGCGTGGAAGCAGTCGCCCGACGCCATCCACCTGCGCATTCCCGCAGGCGAGGCAATCGCCGAGCCGATGCGCGTGCGCATCCACGGCACGGGTGCCGGCCGCCATGCGAACGCGCAGTTCTTGATCGAGGCAATGCCGCAGTCCGAGGCCACCATCATCCTCGAGCACACCGGGAGCGCAAACTACGCGCAGAACGTTGAGATCATCGTTCGCGACGGTGCACGACTTCGTGTCGTGACCGTGCAGCGTTGGGACGACGACGCGATCCACGCCTCGGCTCACCAGGCTCGTGTCGACCGCGATGCGTACCTCCGTCACGTGGTCGTGAGCCTCGGCGGCGGTCTTGTGCGCGTGAACCCCACCCTTGAGCTTTCGGGCACGGGGTCTGAGGGCGAAATGTTCGGCCTGAGCTTCGGCGACGCTGGCCAGCACCTCGAGAGCCAGGTCTACCTGCACCACAAGGGCGAATACACCCGTGGTGACGTGCTCTACAAGGGCGCGTTGCAGGGCAAGGACGCACGGAGCGTCTGGATCGGTGACGTGTTGATTGGTCCGGATGCCACTGGCACCGACTCGTACGAAGCCAACCGCAACCTGCTCCTGACTGACGGCGCACGCGCCGACTCGATCCCCAACCTCGAGATCGAGACCGGCAACATTCGTGGCGCCGGTCACGCGAGCGCGACCGGTCGTTTCGACGACGAGCAGCTGTTCTACCTGCAGGCTCGCGGCATTCCCGAGGCAGATGCACGTCGCCTTGTGGTGCGCGGATTCCTCAACGAGATCGTGAACCGTATCGGTGTTGCTGAGCTTGAGGCAGAGCTGACCGCAGCGATCGAAGCAGAGCTCGACGCCGCCGGCGACGAGGGTGCCCGATGAGCGCGACGCGTGCCTGCGCGCTTTCAGATCTCGAAGAGAACACCGCGAAGCGGGTCGTGATTGGCGGCGTACCCATCGCCGTCGTGCTCGACTCGCAGGGTGTTGTGCACGCCATTGGCGACACCTGCACGCACGGTGAGGTCTCGCTCTCGGAAGGGTTCGTCGAAGACGACCTGCTCGAGTGCTGGGCTCACGGTTCGCAGTTTTCGCTGACCACCGGCATCCCTCAGAACCTCCCGGCCTACGAGCCGGTTCCAGTATTCGTGGTTGAAATCGTCGGCAACGACGTCATGATCGACCACACAAAGACCAAGGAAGTGTGACTCATGTCTGTGCTTGAGATCAAAGACCTGTCGGTTTCGGTTGAGACCGATGCTGGCGACACCGAAATTTTGAACGGCCTGAACCTGACCATGCGCAAGGGTGAGACCCACGCGATCATGGGCCCCAACGGCTCGGGCAAGTCGACGCTGGCGTACACGATCGCCGGTCACCCGAAGTACAAGGTCACGGGCGGAACCATCACGCTCGACGGCGTCGACGTGCTCGAGATGACCGTTGACGAGCGTGCGCGGGCGGGCTTGTTCCTCGCGATGCAGTACCCGGTCGAGATTCCAGGTATCTCGGTCACAAACTTCCTGCGCACCGCGAAGACCGCCGTCGATGGCGAAGCGCCCCCGATCCGCACCTGGATCAAGGACGTCAAGGGCGCCATGTCGAACCTCCGCATGGACCCGAAGTTCGGTGAGCGCGGTGTGAACGAGGGGTTCTCCGGTGGCGAGAAGAAGCGCCACGAGATTCTGCAGCTCGAGCTGCTCCGCCCCCAGTTCGCGGTGCTCGATGAGACCGACTCGGGCCTCGACGTCGACGCGCTCAAGGTCGTCTCTGAGGGTGTTAACCGCGCCAAGGAGAACACCGGCCTCGGGTTGCTCCTCATCACGCACTACACGCGCATCCTTCGCTACATCAAGCCGGACTTCGTGCACGTGATGGTTGCGGGTCGCCTCGTTGAGTCGGGTGGCGCAGAGCTCGCCGACCGCCTCGAAGAAGAGGGCTACGACCGCTTCCTCGAAGACGGTAAGTCAGAATCGGCGAACGAATCCAACGCCACTGCTGACGCAGCGGTTTAGGCTGGAATCATGACCGTCACACTTGCACCCGAGAGGTACGACGAGGTTCAGGAGGCCCTGAAAGAGGTCATGGACCCCGAGCTCGGCATCAACGTTGTTGATCTCGGCCTCATCTACGACCTCAGCTGGGACGAAGAGAACGACGCGCTGGTCATTCACATGACCCTCACAAGCGCCGGTTGCCCGCTGACCGACGTGATCGAAGAGCAGACCGCACAGTCGCTCGACGCGGTTGTCGATCGCTTCCGCATTAACTGGGTGTGGATGCCGCCGTGGGGCCCTGAGCGGATCACCGACGATGGCCGCGAAATGATGCGCGCCCTCGGCTTCGCGATCTAGCCAAGCACCGCGGACCCGTAATTGCGCGGGTCTGTCAGAGTTATTGAGTGTTGCCCCGTGCCCTTGTGGTGCGGGGCAACACTCGTTTTGCGGCTGAGCTCAAGGCGCGGCAACCAGCATGTGTCGCCGCGCGACGGCGCCCCTCGACCAGCGCATCCGGACAGCTAAACTTGATGGGTGAGCGCACTCCCGTTGAAAGCATTGCCCATCGACCAACTCCGACAGCGGTCGAGCACCAAATGGCGCACGCACGATGCGGATGTGTTGCCGCTGTTCGTCGCCGAAACCGACTTTCCGCTGGCTCCGGCGATCAGCGCCGTGCTTGCGCGCGCGGTTGAGCTCGGCGACACCGGCTACACGCCGCCGCAGCCCGGCATTCGGGAGGCATATACCGCGTTCGCGCAGCGCCGTTTCGGCTGGACCGTCGATCCCGACCGCATCCGCACCACCTGCGACGTGATGATGGGTGTCGTCGAGGTGCTCCGCCAGGTGATCAAGCCCGGCGATCGCGTCATCACGAACCCGCCCGTTTACCCGCCCTTCGATATGTGCATCGTCGAGGCCGGGGGAGTCGTCGATCGCGTTCCCCTCATCGACAACGGCACCGGCTGGGAGCTCGATCTCGCCGGGATCGAGGCATCCTTCGCCGCGGGCGCGCGCTCAATTTTGCTCTGCAACCCACACAACCCGACCGGCACCGTACATTCGCGTGAGAGCCTCGCCGCATTGGCCGAAATCGCCGAGCGCTTCGGCGCGACGGTCGTCAGCGACGAGATCCACTCGCCGTCCACACAGCCGGGCGTCACCTTCACACCGTTTATCAGTGCGTCGGATGCCGCAGCCCGCGTCGGCTACGTGATCACGAGCGCCAGCAAGGCGTTCAACCTGGCGGGTCTCAAGTGCGCGCTGATCATTACCGCCTCCGACGGCCCGACCCAGATCGTTGCCGACCTTCCTCCCGAGGTGGAGTGGCGCACGGGCCTGTTCGGTGCGCTTGCCGCGGTGGCGGCCTTCGCGCCCGAAAGCGATGAGTGGCTCGACAGCCTGCTCGCGGCGCTCGATGAGAACCGCCGGCTCCTGGGCGAACTGCTCGAAGAGCACCTGCCCGGTGCCCGCTACCGGATGCCCGATGCCGGGTTCCTTGCCTGGGTTGACCTCAGCGCGCTCGGTTGGGGCGACGACCCGGCCGAGCGTATCTTGACCGAAGCCAAGGTTGCCTTCAACCAGGGGCCCAACTTCGGGCCCGAGGGCAACGGGCATGTGCGCATTAACTTCGGGTGTTCGCCCGAGGTGCTGCGCGAAGCTGTCGAGCGCGCCGGCGCTCTGCTCGCCAAGTGAGTGCGCTGAACGCACAAGCGCCGTCGTCCGTCTGGCGCGGGAGCTATGCGCCCGTGACCATCGGCGCGGTCGCGCTCGTCTTTCTTGCCGCGCTGCAGTCGCTCGCCGTGACGACGGTGATGCCGGTCGTCAGCGACGAACTGGATGGCGCGGCCCTCTACGCCGTCGCTTTCGCGGGCACCCTCGCGACCAGTGTCATTGGCATGGTCGCGGCCGGTGCGTGGGCTGACCGTTCGAGTCCGATCAAGCCGCTGACGGCGGCCGTGCTGCTGTTTGTGATTGGCCTGCTGATCGCGGGGGTTGCGACATCCATGCCGATGCTGGTTGCCGGGCGTCTCATTCAGGGGCTTGGCGTCGGCGGGCAGACAGTGTCGTTGTATGTGATCGTCGCGCGCGTGTTTCCGTCCGAGCTGCACGGGCGCGTGTTCGCGGCGTTCTCGGCAGCCTGGGTGATTCCATCGTTGATCGGGCCGTTCCTTGCGGGCGCGGTGACCGAGTACCTGCACTGGCGCTGGGTCTTCCTCGGCGTCGCGGCGTTGACCGTCTGCGCGTTCGTCATGGTCTTCGTCCGCCTTCGCGGCCGTGACCTACACACCGACGACCCGACCGGTGGCGGCACGGCGAAGCGCCTGGCGCTTGCGGTGGTCGTGGCATCCAGTGCCCTGGTGCTGAGCCTTTCGGGCGAGTTCGGCCAGTGGGCGTGGGTGGGTGTGGTGGTGTCGCTCACAGCGATGGCGCTCGCGATCCGGCCGCTCCTGCCGCGACGCGCGCTGGTTGCCGGGCGCGGGCTGCCGAGTGTTGTGCTGATGCGCGGGCTGATCGCCGGGTCGCTCTTCGGTGCCGAGATCTACATCCCGTACCTCCTCATCGACGAGTACGACTTCTCGCCGACCTGGGCGGGCCTCGGGCTCACGGCGGGTGCGCTCACGTGGGCCCTCGCGGCAGAGCTGCAGGGCCGCTTCGGCGATCGTGTCGGCAACACGCGCATCGCAGTGATCGGGTCGAGCCTGTTGTTTGCGGCCGTGATTATTGCGGCGGCGACGGCGGCGCTTCAGCTGCCGCCCGCGGTGATGATCGGTGGATGGGCGCTGTCAGGCCTCGGAATGGGCCTCATGTATCCGCGCCTGACCGTGCTCACGCTTGCGTACTCGGCACCCCAAAACCAGGGGTTCAACTCGTCGGCGCTCTCAATCTCGGACTCGATCGGCTCCGCCTCGACGATGGCGATCATGGGCGTCGTCTTCACCGCGCTGGCCAGTACCGGGGCGGGGTTCACCGCCGTGTTTCTCATCTCGGCCGTGCTTGCGGTCGTCGCACTCATCCCGGGGCTGCGCCTCGGGCACGCGGCCGAAACGCGGGTCTGAGCGAGGTCACCCGACGCCGAGCGCGTCTTCGTGTGCGCCCGGCGCGCGGCGGGGGATGCGGCATCCGTTTCGCTCGAACATCTGAGCGTCGGCGTGTCGCCTATACTTGAAGGCTGACCATCGGTCAACTTTTTCTTGCCTCCTTATTGAACGGATGTTTGCTGTGCTTGCCGTGCACGATCTTGAAATCCGCGTGGGCGCCCGCGTACTCATGGCGGACGTCTCGTTCCGCGTTAGCGCGGGCGACAAGGTGGGCCTTGTCGGGCGTAATGGTGCCGGCAAGACCACGCTCACCAAGGTCCTCGCCGGTGACCTGCTGCCGTCCGACGGCAAGGTTGAGAGCTCGGGCGAGATCGGCTACCTGCCGCAGGATCCTCGCAGTGGCAACCCCGAAGACCTTGCACGCACCCGCATTCTCGACGCGCGCGGCCTCGGCCAGCTGTCGATTGGCATGCACGAGGCGTCGATCGCCATGGGCGATAGCGATCCGGATGTCGCAGCCGCCGCGATGCGTCGCTATGGGTCGCTCACTGAGCGGTTCGAAGCGCTCGGCGGCTATGCCGCTGAGGCCGAGGCCGCATCGATTGCGAACAACCTTTCGTTGCCCGACCGCATTCTCGAACAGCCCCTGAGCACCCTTTCGGGTGGACAGCGACGCCGCATCGAGCTCGCCCGCATTCTCTTCTCGGATGCCGACTCGATGATCCTTGATGAGCCGACCAACCACCTCGACGCGGACAGCGTCGTTTGGCTGCGCGAGTTTCTTAAGAACTACAAGGGCGGGCTCATTGTGATCAGTCACGATGTCGAGCTCGTGGGCGAGACCGTCAACCGCGTGTTCTATTTGGATGCCAACCGGCAGATCATCGATGTCTACAACATGGGCTGGAAGCACTATTTGCGCCAGCGTGCCGCCGACGAGGAGCGCCGCAAGAAGGAGCGCGTCAACGTCGAGAAGAAGGCAACCCAGCTGCAGATGCAGGCTGCTCGCTTCGGCGCGAAGGCCTCGAAGGCCGCTGCGGCGCACCAGATGGTTGCGCGTGCCGAGAAGATGCTCTCGGGTCTTGACGACGTGCGTCAGGTTGAGCGGGTCGCGAAGTTGCGCTTCCCGAAGCCTTCGGCATGTGGGCGCACGCCCCTGTCGGCGCGCGGGCTGTCGAAGTCGTACGGTTCGCTCGAGATCTTTACCGATGTTGATCTCGCGATCGACCGCGGTTCGAAAGTTGTTGTGCTCGGCCTCAACGGTGCAGGCAAGACGACGTTGCTGCGCATCTTGGCGGGCGTCGACAAGTCCGACACCGGGGCGGTGGAGCCCGGTCACGGGCTCAAGATCGGGTACTACGCCCAGGAGCACGAGAACCTCGACGTCAACCGCTCGGTGCTCGAGAACATGGTTGCCGCAGCACCCCACATCACGGCGACCGAGGCCCGCAAGGTGCTCGGATCGTTCTTGTTCACCGGTGACGATGTGCTGAAGCCAGCCGGTGTGCTCTCCGGTGGCGAGAAGACCCGGTTGTCGCTCGCGACGCTCGTGGTGTCATCGGCCAACGTGTTGCTCCTCGATGAGCCCACAAACAACCTCGACCCGGCCTCTCGTGAAGAGATCCTCGATGCGCTCGCGCACTACGAGGGCTCGGTCGTGCTCGTGAGCCACGATGAGGGCGCTGTCGCGGCCCTCAACCCTGAGCGCGTGTTGATCCTGCCTGACGGCGTTGAGGATCATTGGAACGCCGAATACCTCGACCTCATCGAGCTTGCGTAGCTCTTCATCGCACCGCCGCTAGGCGCGGACTTCGGGTTTCGAAGTCCGCGCTTTTGCGTTATTTGTCTTGCGCGTCGAGGATGGCGTCCTCGTCGATCGAGTCGCGGTCACGCTTGCGCTTCGACTTGCGCATGATCGCCAACTTGGGCGCTTGGGCTGCCGGCTCGGGCTCGCCTGCGGCGGCGCGGGCCGCAGCGGCCGCGGCCGCGTCGGCGGCGTCTTCACGGTTGTGGCGGATTTCGGTCCGGATCACGTAGCCGATGAAGACGAAGCCCATGAGCGCGAACAGGATCCACTGGATTGCGTACGACAGGTGCGGGCCGGGGTCGGCGCTGGGCGCCTCGGGAGCATTCGGGCGATCTGTGGCGGGCGTCTCAGAGACAAGGAGTCCGTAGGCACTCGTGATCGTGTCGGGGCCGGTGACCTCCGCCACGCTCGGCAGATGGATTGTGGGCACCTGACCTTCGGGGGCCGAGCGCCCCGAGGGCGGAAGCCCCTCGCTGGGACGCAGACGTACCTCGACCGCGGCATGGCCGGTCGGCGGGGCCGGGATCACGTCGGGGAGTGGCTGCGTACTTCCCGGGCGAAGCCAACCGCGGTTGACGATGATCACGCGGCCGTCATCCAAACGGAATGGCACCAGCACCTCGAACGCCGAAGTGCCGCCGTGCGCACGGTTGCGCGCGAGCACCTCGTCTTCGGGGATGTACTCGCCAGACAGCGTCACCGGCGTCCACTCATCGGACGGGTCGAAGGTGCCATCGGCACCCAGCACCTCGGCCAACGGCACAGGCGCCTTGTCATAGTTATCGGCGACGAGCTCGAGCTGACCCGATCGCTCGTCGTTGCGAGAGAACTGCCAGTCCGACAGGTACACGCAGAGGATGGCGAAGACGACCGCGAGCGCCGTGTACGACGTCCACCGGATGACCCTTGAACGACGGATCTGCGCGGCGGTGCGCGGTTCGTCCGCCGGGGGCGGGGTGGATGCGCCGGGCGCCGGGCGTTGTGTCGTCTGGGCGCTCAAAGCGCTGCCTCCTCAAACGGTGCAACCTCGACTGGAAAATCGCGGGTGCGCAGGTAATTCGATAGAAACTCAACGTGCTCGTCGCATGCGGTCCACACCTTGCGGCGGTCGGCGGCATGGATTCGTGGATTGCGCCACATGATTGCCCACGTGGCCGTGTCGCGGCATCCTGCACGCGAGCATCGCCGATCTTCGAGCTCGTCGCCGATCATGACTGCTCGCCCTCCTGCGGCTGCTGGCCAGGTTCGGGGGTGTGGGACTCAGCAGGACCAGCCTCGAACACTCGGCCGGAACCTGACGACGGGGGCGCCGGGGATGCCGGTTCGCGCCGCGGTGCGGGCTGCGGGGGAGTCGCCTCGCTGATCTGGATCACCTGCGGGGCGGACTCTGGCGCGGCGACCGGGTCGGGCGTGGACGACAACGAAAGCTTTGCGGTCTCTGCCGCGTTGACCGGTGGGCCTGATCCAACATTCGCGATCATCACGGCGATATAGGGCAGGAACACGGCGCCGACTGCCAGTACCCAGGTGTACCAACCGTACGGAGTGATGAGGACCATCAGCGCGAAACAGGTCACACGGATGACCATCAGGATGACGTAGTTGCGAAAACGCGCGCTCGATTCATCGCGCGGAGCGCGCGGCAGCGAGGTGGCGGACGGAGTTTTCACGGTGTATCCAGCCTACGCCGCCCGCGGGATGCTGGATTCCCGGCGCGGGCCCGGTACCCACACCCTGAACAGTTACTAGGCTGGGCCCGCAAAGTGCGCGCTACGTGGCCGCATCTGCTCCCAGCCCCCGAAGAAAGCAGCACACCATGGCATCCGATCGCGTCATTCTCGTTACCGGAGGCAACCGAGGCATTGGCTATGCCATCGCCGAGCGTTTCATCGCCGACGGGTATCGCGTCGCCGTGACCGCCCGTTCGGGTGAGGGCCCGGCCGGTGCGCTCACCGTTCGCGCCGACGTCACAGACGCGGCGTCGGTCGATGCCGCGTTCACCGAGGTCGAGCAGCAGCTCGGCCCCATCGAGGTGCTCGTGGCCAACGCGGGCGTGACCCGTGACATGCTGCTCATGCGCATGAGCGAGGACGACTTTGACAGCGTCGTCGACACGAACCTTGGTGGTACGTTCCGCGTCGTAAAGCGCGCTTCGAAGGGGATGCTTCGTGCCCGCTTTGGCCGGATCATCCTGATCTCGAGCGTGGTGGGCCTTTATGGTTCGGCGGGTCAGGTCAACTACTCGGCATCCAAGAGCGGGCTCGTGGGCTTTGCCCGTTCGCTTACGCGCGAGCTCGGCGCGCGTGGCATCACGAGCAACGTCGTCGCCCCCGGGTTTATTGAGACCGACATGACCGCGGCGCTGCCCGAGGCCACGCAGGCCGAGTACAAGCGCAACATTCCGGCGGGGCGCTTCGCAACGCCCGACGAGGTCGCCGGTGTCGTTGCCTGGCTTGCCGGCGATGACGCCGCATATATCTCGGGCGCCGTGATTCCGGTCGATGGCGGACTCGGGATGGGCCACTAGCGGGCTCAGAAGGACCGCTAGCGCAGGGCTTCGACCATCGCGTCGGCAAGCTCGGTGGGCTTTGAGAACTGCGGCCAGTGCCCTGACCCCAGCGTCACGACTTCAACATCGCTGATCGCGGCGTATTCGGCGGCGGATGCCGGCCAGTTTTGGATCAGGTCATGGAGGGCTGCGGCATCCATTGTGCCTGCGAGCACCGTGACGGGGATGCCGTAGCGCGCCGGATCTTTGAGCGCGATGCCGTCGCTCGTGGTGCGGATGGGCACCGATTGCGCCTGCGCCGCGATCCGAGCACGGGTGGGTTCGTCGAGGTCGCGGACATCGGGCTCGTCGAAGGCCCGCCATCCCGGAAACGGGACGACGCCATCCACGGCGTCGAACTCTGAGATACCCATGCCGGGCGCGGGCGGCACCGTGTCGACGAAAATGACGCGGGCGACCTTGTCGGGGCGGGCATCAGCCGCGCCCCACACGACGTTGCCGCCGCCGCTGTGACCGACGAGCGCGACGGGATGCTGTGCCGCATCGATCTCGGCGACCACGGCCGCGACCCACTCGGCGATGCCGATGCCCTCGGCGATTGCGGCCGGCGCGCCGACACCGGGCAGTGTGAGGGGGCTTGCACGGTGTCCCGCGCGTTCGAGGGCAGGGATGACCGAGTCCCACGACGAAGCGTCAAGCCAAAGTCCGGGCACGAGTATGACGTCCATGCCATGACCCTACGCGCGTGGCGCCGCGTCCGCGAGGGGTGAAACCCCTGGTCGGGGCGTCGGCTGAGGTCGCCGGGCTACGTCTGCTCTCCGGTTACGGCAGTAGCGCAATGACCTCGCGAAGGTCGACCTTCTCGACCACGAGATCGGCCTGTGCGCGCACGGCGGGCTTGGCGTTGAACGCGAGACCGAGGCCTGCGACCGCCATCATGCGGAGGTCGTTCGCGCCGTCGCCGATCGCGATGGTGCGGCCCGGCGCGACACCGTGTTCGCTCGCCCACGCGAGCAACTGGGTGGCCTTCGCTTCGGCGTCGACGATGTCGCCGTCAACGGTGCCGGTGAGCCGGCCATCGGCCACGTCCAAGCGGTTGGCGCGCCAAAAGTCAACGCCAAGGTCGGGCGCGACGGTGTCGAGAATCTCGTGAAAGCCGCCGGAGACAACGCCAACGAGCCCGCCCCGGGCGTGCACCTCGGCAATCAGCTCACGGACACCGGGAGTCGGTTCGATGCGCGCGAGCACGCGCGCGAATCGCTCGACGGGAACATCCTTCAGCGCCTCGACCCGCGACCGCAGGCTCGTCGCGAAGTCGACCTCGCCGCGCATGGCCGCCTCGGTTGCGGCGGCGACTTCAGCGCCGCGGCCCGCCTCATCAGCAATGAGCTCGATGACCTCGTTGCGAATCAGGGTCGAGTCGGCATCGAGCACGACCAAGAAGCGGGCGGAAGCGGGTGGGGTAAGCGCAGAAGCAGACACCCCTCAACCGTAGTGCGCACGGTGGCTGCGGCATCCATTCTGCGCTTCGAGCCATGGCGGCGAGCCCGCTGTGCAATTGGGCAAAGCGGCTAGGCTTGGGGGATGCCGCAGGTCTTGGAATTCTCTGACGTTGTCGTGCGCCGTCACGGGCGAAACATTGTTGACCACCTCGATTGGACGGTCAGCGACGAGCAGCGCTGGGTGATTCTCGGGCCCAACGGTGCAGGCAAGACGACGCTGCTGCAGCTCGCGGCCACGCACGAGCACCCGACCAGCGGCACCGTGCACGTGCTCGAAGAGCAACTTGGGCGCACCGATGTGTTTGAGCTTCGTCCGCGCATCGGATTCTCGTCTTCGGCGATGGCGCGTCGGATGCCACCCGAAGAGACCGTGCTCAACACCGTGCTCACCGCCGCATACGCGGTGCTCGGCCGTTGGAACGAAGAGTACGAGGGCATCGATGAGCGCAGAGCGCGCCGCGTGCTCGCGCAGTGGCACCTCGAACACCTCGCCGATCGCACCTTTGGCACGCTCAGTGACGGTGAGCAGAAGCGCGTGCAGATCGCCCGGGCCGTGATGACTGACCCGGAACTGTTGCTGCTCGACGAGCCGACCGCGAGCCTCGACCTGGGTGCCCGCGAAGAACTGCTCACGCTGCTGAGTGGCTTCGCCCAGGAGCCCACGACGCCCGCAATGATCATGGTCACGCACCATGTTGAAGAGATCCCGGTCGGATTCACCCACGTGCTGTTGCTGCGTGACGGGCACGTGGTCGCCGCCGGGCCCATTGCCGAGACCCTCACGGCCGAGGCGCTGACCGAAACCTTTGGGCAACCGATTGTGCTGACGGTGGATGCCGGCCGCTACGCGGCACGCGCCGACCATAACGCGCCAGTTGCAGCGACCACGGGTGACGGCGACGCCCAGCAGGCGTGATAGTGTTGACCGTTGGTGCGCTCGCACCACGATTTTTCTGCGCAAGCAGCTTTCGACCGGCATAGACCCTTACGACAAGGATTCCTGATGAAGACCGCAATTCACCCCGAGTACCAGGCGATCGTCTTCCGCGACCTCGCATCGGGAGAGACCTTCCTCACGCGTTCGACCGTGGGCAGCGACAAGACCATTGAGCTTGACGGCGTTACGTACCCCGTCATCGATGTTGAAATCTCGTCGGCATCGCACCCGTTCTACACGGGCAAGCAGCGCATCATGGACTCGGCCGGTCGCGTCGAGAAGTTCAACCAGCGCTTCAAGGGCTTCGGCGGCAACCCCGCGTAACCAGCACTTTCACGAAAGGGCGCCCGGCTTCGGCCAGGCGCCCTTTCGGCGTTGGTGCTGTGGGTGGTGGGGCTGCGGCGGCAGCGTTGCCCTCGCCGAAGCGGGGCTCCGCTGCAGACCCGTGTGAGCCCGCCCGAGCGACGCTCCGCCGCAGCGCCGCCCGCCTCAGCGGATCGGCCAGCTGCCGTCGAGCGTCTCGTCAGGGGCGAGCCGCCCCACCTTGATGAAGTACTCGGTGAGGCTTGCAGCCTGATCGCGGGCCCAGCCGATCTGCTGGGTGTGCAGCTCGTCGATCGACGCGGGCAGTTGGGTGGCGAAGCGCACGGCGATCGCCTGCGCCACGCGGCCCGCGGCAATTGCATCGGCTGACGCCTCGTGCGCGTCGTCGAGCGCGACCGCGTAGTGCGCGGCGACGGCATCGAGGGTGCGCTTGCCCTTGCGGTAGCGATCGAAGCTCTTGTCGACGACGAGCGGGTCGATCACGGGGGAGGGCTGGGCAATCGGCTCGATACCGTGGCGCAGGCACTCGTATTTGAGCAACGAGAAATCGTAGGGTGCGTTGAACGCGACGACCGGGATTCCGGCGGCGAACAGCTCGCGCAGGGTCGCTGTGACCTCGGCCACCACCTCAACCGCCATGCGGCCCTCGGCCCGGGCTCGCTCGGTTGTGATGCCGTGCACAGTGCTCGCCCCATCGGGAATGGCGATGCCAGGGTCGGCGAGCCAATCGTGCGCGCGCACGGCCGTGCCCGCGGCATCCAACACACCGACATGCGCCGTGACAATGCGATCGCTCTCGACCTCAACGCCCGTGGTCTCGAGGTCGAAAACGCCGACCAGGTTGCTCCAGTGTGTCGCTTCGCTGTTCATGTCTTTCACCCTAGGCGGGGCCTCCGACATCGCCCGGTTGCCACAGCGCGCGAGGCCGGAAGATGCCTCGGCGGCCGCACGCGGGCAATCGTCGGGCCGCGCCTCCAGGCAATCAAAAGCTGCGCGACGTAGTATTGAGGGATGCCCGTGGCCAACCCTTACGCTCCACTTTTGGCCGCAATCGACGTGCGGCGCGAAGAAGTCGAGGTGCTCGGCGCATCCACCGCGTACTGGACGTACGGTCCCGCCGACGCGGCCACGACCGTCATCGCGGTGCACGGATTTCGCGGTGACCACCACGGCCTCGAGCCGGTCGTGGCGCACCTCCCGGGCGTGCGCGTCATCTCGCCCGACCTGCCCGGATTTGGGCAGTCGCCCGCGTTCCCCGGGCGGACACACGACATCGACAGCTATGCGGAGTGGTTGCGCGCCTTCGCGCTTCGGGTCGATCCCGAAGGCGAGGCGATCATCCTCGGGCACTCGTTCGGGTCGATCATCACTTCGGCGGCGGTTGCCGCTGGCTTGCCGACGCCGCGCCTCATCTTGATCAACCCGATTGGGGCGCCCGCGCTTGAGGGGCCACGTGGCATCCTGACCCGCCTTGCGGTGTTTTACTACTGGGCGGGAGCGCGGCTTCCCGAGCGCGCCGGCGATCTCGTGCTGCGCAGCCCCCTGATTGTGCGGGTGACGAGCAACGCGATGGTGAAGACCCGCGACCCGGAGCTGCGTGCGTTCATTCACGACCAGCACGATCAATACTTCTCCGACTTTGCCGACCGTGACGTGCTCCGCCAGGCGTTCGGGGCCTCGGTGTCGAACGACGTGCGCGAATTCGCGCCGCGCATCAAGCAACCGACGCTACTGATCGCCGCCGAGCGCGACGACATCACATCGATCGAGAAAGTGCGCTCGCTCGCGACGCTCTTCAAAGACGCAACCCTGGTTGAGATTCCCAAGGTTGGGCATCTGATTCATTACGAGACCCCGGATGCCGCAGCCCGCGCCATCGGTGAATTTCTGGCACTCCCGGCTGGTGCGTTCGTCGGGTAGGGCTTTTTCGGGTCTGGTGGTTTGTGCGGGCTCGTGGTTTGTGCGGGTGCGGGTTGAGCTGGCTGGCGGGGCTTGATGCGGCACCCGGGCGACACTAACTCAGGAAAACTGGGGCGCCGGTGCGGCCGGGCCGCGGAATGACGCGGGTGTGTGCCGGGCGTCGCGCGATTTTCCTGAGTTAGTGCCGGGTTGCGCGGGTCGGCCGGGCTGGTGTCGGTTGGTGCTGTGCTGACAGCCGGGGTGCCGGGCGCGATGCGCGGGCGGCGTGGGCGGCGGCCGCTGCCGTGCGGGTTTCGGGGGAGGGCTGCCAGGGGTTTGGTGCGGTGCCCGGGCGGCGACACGAACTCAGGAAAACTGGGGCACCGGCGTTGCCGGGCCGCGGAATGACGCGGGTGTTTGCCGGGGGTCGCGCGGTTTTCCTGAGTTAGTGCCGGTTGCCCGGCGCGGGTCGGCCGGGGTGGTGTCCGTTGGTGCTGTGCTGACAGCCGGGGTGCCGGGCGCGATGCGCGGGCCGCGTGGCGGCCGGCCTCTGCCGCACAGCTCCCGGGGTTCGGGTCTGGTGAGGGTTGGTGCGGCGCCCGGATGACACGAACTCAGGAAAAGCTGGGGTGGGGCCGCCCAGCCGCCGTGCAAACACGCGAATCTTCGCGGCGCAGGGCGCGTTCTTCCTGCGTGAGTGCAGGCGGAAGCGGCCCGCAGGCTGTCAACTCGGCGCCGCGGCGAGCACACCGCTCACGGCCGACGAACAGAGGGCCGCGCCCAGCCTGACGACGACACTATCTCAGGAAAACTGGCGCACCGGCGTTGACGAGCTGCGGAATGACGCGGGTGTTTGCCGCGGGCCGCGCAGTTTTCCTGAGTTAGTGCCGGTTGCCCGGTGCAGCAGGCAGGCAGGCTGTCAGCTCGGAGCCGGCAGCTCGGCACCGGTGGGCAACACCCGACCAGCGCGCACCAATCTCAGCCCTCGTCGGCCAATTGCGCCATCAGCGGCCCGAGGCGGTACGGGATCAGTTCGCCCATGATGAGCGATGTGTCGGTGCGCTCGACACCGTCGACGGCGAGGACACGGGCATCCACTTCGAAGAGATGCTTGGCATCGCGGCAGGCAACCAGCAGTTGCAGGTCGACGAGCCCGCTCAGACCGTGGGCTTGAATGATCTCCGGAATCTGCGCGAGCTCCTGCACGATGCGCGGAATGTCGTTCTGGCGGACGTGCACCGAGATGAATGCCTCAAGGGGATAGCCAAGGCTGGTCGGCGAGATTGACCGCTGAAATGAGCCAAAGACACCCGCACGCTCGAGCTTGCCCATACGCGCCTGCACCGTGTTTCGTGACAGATGCATGCGTTCGGCCAGCGCAACGACGGTCGCGCGCGGGTCGATCGAAAGCGCCGCGAGCAGTTCGAGGTCAACGTGATCGAGTGTTCCCATAGTGCGCAACACTACCAAGCAAGGTGTGGTTATGCAGTGCAAGATGCTCAATATTACGAGGGATGCTTGAGCGAGCTGGTACCCCGACGTAGCCTCAGTGCACCCGGCGATGAAGCCGGACCGCATCCGTCTCAAAAAGACACCGCGACCGGGAGGTCTGGCACATGCTGTCATCCCGTCCAAGCACTGCAGAGAGCGCGCTCGTGGGCACGCTGCACATGATTTCTCCGGATGGCGAGCGCCAACCGTGTGCCCCGCTCGACCGTTGGGTCGCCGATGTTACCCCCGAGCAGCTGCGCGCAATGCACCGCGACATGGTCGCCGCTCGCCGCATCGACCGCGAGGGTGTTGCCCTTCAGCGGCAGGGTGAGCTCGGGTTGTGGGCCCCGGCCGAGGGGCAGGAGGGCGTGCAGATCGGTACAGCCCATGCGCTGCGCCCCGACGACTTTGTCTTTCCGAGTTACCGCGAGCACGGCGTGCTCGTTGTGCGGGGCGCGAAGCTGATCGACTTCATCAGCATGTGGCGCGCCGAGGAGCTCTCCTCCTACAACCCGTACGACCTGAATACCGCGAATCCTCAGATCATCATCGGCGCGCAAACGCTGCACGCGGTCGGCTACGCGATGGGGATTCAACGCGACGCTCTCACCGCGCCCGTCGGCGCCCGCACCGACCAGGTCTCGGTTGCGTACTTCGGCGATGGCGCTTCAAGCCAGGGTGACGTGCACGAGGCGATGGTGTTCGCCGCGTCGTTTGGTGCCCCCGTGGTGTTCGTGTGTTCGAACAATCAATGGGCAATCTCTGAACCCGTCACGGTGCAGTCGCACACGCCGATTGCAGATCGCGCGGCGGGCTACGGCATCCCGAGCCGGCGTGTTGACGGCAACGATGCGCTCGCCTGTTTCGGGGCGATGCGCGAGGCCCTGCACCGCGCCCGTGCGGGTGGCGGACCGAGCTTTATCGAGGCCGTCACCTATCGCATGGGGCCACACACGACGTCCGACGACCCGACACGCTATCGCGCGAAAGAAGAGGTGGATGCCTGGCGCCGCCGTGACCCCATCGCCCGACTCGAGGCGCACCTGCGCGGCATGGGTGAGTTCAGCGATGCGCAGGCGGCCGCTGTCGAGTCGTTCGCAGACCGGCTCGGGGCCGAGCTTCGGGCGACGTGCCTTGCCTACGCGACCAAGCCTGCCCTCGAGATCTTCGATCACGTCTACGAGCAGCCACACTCGGGAATCGCGCGCGAACGCGAGGAATATCGCGCCTACCTCGCCGGGTTCGATGATGCGGAGGCCCAGTGATGGCCCAGCTCACCATGGCCAAGGCGCTCGGCGCCGGCCTTCGCGAGGCGTTGCGAGACGACCCGCGCGTCGTGTTGCTCGGTGAAGACATCGGGCGCCTTGGAGGAGTGTTTCGCATCACCGACGGCCTCATCGACGAGTTTGGGGCGCCCCGCGTGATCGACACGCCGCTTGCCGAATCGGGCATCGTCGGCACTGCGGTTGGGCTCGCGTTTCGCGGATACCGGCCGGTCGTCGAGATCCAGTTCGACGGATTCATCTACCCGGCGTTCAACCAGATCGTCAGCCAGGTCGCGAAGCTGCACTATCGAACTCGCGGAAACGTGAAGATGCCGCTCACGATCCGGGTGCCGTGGGGCGGCGGTATTGGGGCGGCTGAGCACCACTCCGAGTCGCCCGAGGTGTATTTCGCGCACACGGCTGGACTGCGCGTGGTGGCAGTCTCGAACCCGGAAGACGCCTACGTGATGCTGCGGCAGGCGATCGCGGCCGATGACCCGGTCGTGTTCTTCGAACCGAAGCGGCTCTATCAGGTCAAGGGCGAGGTCGACCTGGTGCGGAGCCTCGCGGACGCGCGCCCGATGGGACTCGCCCAGGTCGTGCGCCCGGGCGCCGACGTCACGCTTGTCACCTACGGTGCCCTTGTACGCACGGCGCTCGACGCGGCGATCGCGGCCGCGGATGAGGGCATCTCGATCGAGGTCATCGACCTGCGATCGATTTCACCAATTGACTACCCGACGCTCGTCGCGTCGGTGCAAAAGACCGGGCGTCTCGTGGTTACACACGAGGCCGCTCGCGAGGCCGGGGTTGCCGCAGAAGTGATCGCCAGCATTGTCGAGCTGTGTTTCGATGACCTGCGAGCGGCCCCGGTGCGCATCACCGGACACGACCTGCCATACCCGCCCGCCAAGCTCGAACAGCATTTCTTGCCCGATCTCGATCGCATTCTTGACGGGGTGGATCGGGCACTTGGCCGGCCGAACAGCCTGACGGGAATGGAATCATGATCGAGACGTTCCGGCTGCCAGATCTTGGCGAGGGCCTCACCGAGTCCGAACTCGTGCAGTGGCACGTGAACGTCGGCGACACGGTCGAACTCAACCAGCCACTCGCCGAGGTCGAGACGGCGAAGGCGATCGTCGAATTGCCTTCGCCCTTCGCAGGCGTCGTGAGTGTGCTGCACGCCGAGCCGGGCGAAACGATCGAGGTGGGCGCGAACCTGGTCTCGTTCGAGACAGTGACGGATGCCGCGGCCCGCCCGCAGACCGAAACCGCTTCGGATGCCGGAGCCATAAGCCTGACGGACGCGGAGGCCGGTCCCCAGGCCCGCGAGCCAGTCCCGGCCGCCCCGGCCGCTCGCCAGCCAAACCTTGTTGGGTATGGCGCCCCGGCCACGGTTGGGACGCATCCGGTCCGGCGCCGGCGCGCGGCGGCCAGGGGAGTGCAGCCCGACACCCCGAGCGCGGGCGGCACCCCTGGCACCCCGCGCACCTCCAGCGCGCCCGACGCGCCCGGCACCCCCGGCGCACAGTCCGAGACGCCCCCGCGCACCACGCGCATCCCGATCCGCGGCGTCCGCAAGCAGACCGCAGCCGCGATGGTCGCGAGCGCATTCACCGCACCGCACGCCAGCGCGTGGCTCACAATCGACGTCACTGGGGCGACGACGCTCCTCCGTTCCCTCGGCGACGACCCCGCGCTCGCGGGGCATCGCATCGGCTTGCTTGCGCTGACCGCAAAGGCCGTGTGCCTCGCGCTCGCCCGCACGCCGAACCTCAATGCAACGTGGGACGAGCCCGGCGGCGAGATCGTCCAACACCACTACGTCAATCTCGGCATCGCCGTCGCGACCGATCGCGGGCTGCTGGTACCAAACATCAAAGACGCCGAGCGGATGCCGCTGCCCGAACTGAGCGATGCGCTCGGGGCACTGGCATCCACCGCCCGCTCCGGGCACACCCAGCCCGCCGCGCTCTCAGGCGGCACCTTCACGATCACCAACTTTGGTGCGCTCGGGTTGGAAGGTGGGACGCCCATTCTGAACCCGGGGGAGTCGGGGATTCTGGGGCTCGGGGCCGTGCGGCGGCAACCGTGGGAGCATCGAGCTGAGATTGCGTTGCGGGACGTACTGACGCTGAGCCTCTCGTTTGATCACCGACTCGTCGACGGCGATCAGGCGGCGACGTTCCTGCGCGATGTGGCGGGCGTGCTGGGCGAGCCGGCGCGCGTGATGTTGATGGTGTGAGCGCCGAGCGAAGTGTGCGCCGGCCAGGGCGCGACGCGCCCGGGGTCGGTGCGTTCAGCGTCTGCCCAGTGGCATCCATTAGGCTTTGACTACCTGCGGAACCGTTTTCGGTTCCCTTGCGTCGTTAGAACGCACCAAGAGGCCCTCATCTGCGCTGAAAAGCCGAGCGAGCGGGTTCCTGCACACTTCTCACGGCGAACGGATGCGCCACCCGGCGCCTTCGCCAGACTCCCACCGCGATGACGCGCCGGGGCACACGGGAGTGTGCCTACGAAACCGGCCGTTTTTGCTGCGCACTCGCGCGGATCGCGGAGCATGCCCGAAAGGCACACCTGCATGACTGATCAGACTCCTTCTTTCGCCTCGCTTGGCGTTCCCGCACCCCTCGTGCGCGTGCTGACCGAACAGGGCAAGACCGAGCCGTTCCCCATCCAGCTCGACACGCTGCCCGACACACTCGCCGGGCGCGACGTGCTTGGCCGAGGCAAGACTGGCTCGGGCAAGACCCTTGCCTTCTCGCTGCCCATGGTCGCCCGCCTCGGCGGCGCGCTCTCTGGCGGCAACCGCCGTGCGGGCCGCCCGCTGGCGCTCGTGCTTGCACCGACGCGCGAGCTGGCAAACCAGATCGACGAGGTCATCAAGCCCCTCGCCGCGGCCTACGGCCTCAAGAGCACCACGATTTATGGCGGAGTGAACCAGAAGCGTCAGGTTGACGCGTTGAAGGCTGGCGTCGACATCGTCGTTGCCTGCCCGGGGCGCCTCGAAGACCTCATGAAGCAGGGCTTCGTCACGCTCGACGCGGTTGAGATCACGATCCTTGACGAGGCCGACCACATGGCCGACCTGGGCTTCTTGCCCGTCGTCACTCGCATCCTCGACAAGACGCCCACCGGCGGCCAGCGTCTCCTGTTCTCGGCAACGCTCGATAACGGCGTTGACAAGCTCGTTCGTCGCTTCCTGCAGAACGAGATCCTGCACTCGGTCGACGAGGCGACGTCGCACGTTGCCGACATGACGCACCACGTGTTCGAGACGGTTGATGCCGAGAGCAAGAAGCACCTGATCACGGCGCTGGCCTCGGGCCGTAGCCGTCGCATCCTGTTCACCCGCACGAAGCACCAGGCCAAGAAGCTTGCCAAGTCGCTCACCGAGTCGGGCATCCCCGCCGTTGATCTGCACGGCAACCTGTCGCAGCCGCAGCGCGACCGCAACCTCGCCGCGTTCGGCGATGGCTCGGTC
>Ga0209476_10000035_pt1 | contig 95299 bp, 100 predicted proteins | sample KloWWTrecipitate_FD_187179 | JGI IMG/M metagenome (GOLD analysis project Ga0209476, IMG submission 187179) | Active sludge microbial communities from Klosterneuburg, Austria, studying microevolution and ecology of nitrifiers - Klosterneuburg... | ecosystem: Engineered > WWTP > Aerobic digester... | reverse complement strand
AGAACGCAAAACGGAAATGTTGTACATCTAGCCAATAGATTTTTGTTATTCGGTGGCTAAATACTTTGTAAACGAAAGTACGAATTATATACCGATATGTTAGATCGGACGCGTTTGCCGTTTAAGCTGACGCTTTACGAAATTCTTTTTCCGACGCACTTGGCTATCTTCGCGATTTCCTGAAAATCGTTGTCGAAGTTCCCGAAAGCGCGCCAGTTGCTCCGGCGTCAGTATTTGTCTGATGGCAAATTCGTTCATAAACCTAAGCTTGATCACCTCGGATTGTGCGAGTTGAGCCTGACGCAGTCGGTCCTTCACGAGTTGTTCGTCCACGGTGTCGGAATAAATTGCATCGTCGAGGGATCTGTTAGCTTCACGCACCTTGGCTTGGGCCTCAATCAATAACGGCCGGCGTTCCATATTCGTCTTGCGGATCTGACGTATTTGGTCTTGCGTAAGGCCCAATTGTTGAAGAACATCCATACGGAGATCCGGAGATCTCTCGCTATTTTGCGGGCGAATAGCTTCCCGTGATGGGGGAGTAACAGTTACGTCTTGTGCTAAGGCAGACGCAACGAACGCTGTCATTACGATCGATGAGCAGCAAATGAGCTTATTGAATATACTGTTCATAACGTCACACTGGGCGAACTATTCGATCGAATCGACCTCGGAAAACAGATCCGAAAGCCTAAGTGAATCATCAGCATCATCGTCATTACCGCTAAGAGTTGGTCGCGATTCCGGACGATAGCTTCGGACAAGTTTTGCTTGCACCGTAACAGTCGGATTATTCGTTACGCGGGTTACGTGAGCAGATTGCCTGGATATTTGTGAGCCGGAAACCTTGACCGCCGTCTCGGCACTAACCGCTCTTTTCGCCGGCACGACTGCGATGTCCTTGGCGGCGGAAGGTGTTTCATCCGGTGCCGGTGATCTAGCCGATACTGCTGCATCTGGTGAAACGATCCGCTTTGTATTGGCAGCAATCTCCGAGTTGCCGTTGTTCAATCCAGAGAACGCGAATACTCCAATGCCTATCAATACTGCAATGGTACCAAATGCTGCTGCTGCCGTTTGCCAGACCGGAAAACGGGGTACAGAAAAGGTCTTTTTCAATCGTGCGATTAGACCCTCTGACGCAATTACCGGGTTGTCATATGGAATAACAAAATTTGGTGTCGGAATTGATGCAAACTCCACTTGATTCCATTCGTAAACCGAAAAACGAGCTTCCGCGATCGCCGCCAGTTCATCCGTACATATACCGCAGTCGACGATGTGAAGTTCAAATCTCTCACGCTCGACCGCCGCCGATTCGCCGTAAATGTAGGGAACGATCTCGGCGACCCGTTCACAATTAATAACTTGAATTGTGCTATCTAACATATATTTACCTCGAGCGATCACGATACTTCCAACGGCGTCCTCTCCAACTTCATCTTTAACTGCTTGAGTGCGGTGTAAAGCCGGCTTTTAACCGTACTGAGCGGCACCTCAAGCGTTTCAGAAATTTCCTGGAAGGTCATCTCCTCAAATTCCTTCATAACAACGATCTGGCGAAGATCGCCCGGCAGTGCTCCGACGGCGGCCCGGACTAATGTTAGGCGTTCGACCTTTTCTGCCTCGTTTGCCGGAGAATACTTTGCCGCTGCGACAAATACTCGATCCTCAGAACCGTCTTCGTCGTCTAAAAATTCCTCACTTCGCGAACGCGCCTTTCGTTTCGTGGTCAAGCACTGGTTCACTGCAATTCGATGCAACCACGAGGAAACCTTGGCGTCGCCGCGAAAGTTCTTAAGATTTCGGTACGCCGCTATGAATGCCTCTTGGGCGGCATCGTGGGCCTCGTCCTCGCGACCGAGCATACCGAAACAGAGAGCGAATATCTTACGCTCCCAACGTCTCACGATCTCACCGAAGGCTTCGGGATTCTCCGAAACTGCCAGATCCACCAATTGCTCGTCCGATAGGTTAATCAACATCCGTCAGCTTAAACGTCTAGCCCTATACGAAAATATAACAGTACATTAAGCCCGTCACCCAACAAGGGCTCAAGTGTTTAGATGAATACAATCCCGGGAAAGTCGGAAAATATTGAGTAGCGGAGCGGAATCCTATCCCTTCAACCGCCCCGCGGCATTTTAGTCACCCTCTCTTCACCGTTCGCACCGAACGATGCTATCATCTACCTCAGCCCATCATTTTAGGGAGATTTACGCTATGGGAATTCTTGTAGGTATCGACGGAACGGGAAGTGCAATGATGCACGGAGCTAGTCGCAACGCGGCTTACGACGTGGCATTTGCCGATAGTTTTGTCCGGCGGCTATGTAATGGCGGCGGCCCGCACGCCAAGTATTTTCGCGGCCCGGTCGCTCTCGGCGGTGGACTGCTTGACGCGATCAACGGAGGCTTTAACCACATACTAAGTATGAAAGCCGCAGGCGTCAAGGCTCCGGTCCTGTTGACCGGTTACAGTCGCGGTGCCGCGGGCGTCACAGCACTTGCGAAAAAGTTAAAGGGCGTGGATATTTCCGTCAGAGCTCTACTGCTGTTCGACTGCGTCGACCGGCATCTCTTTATTGACTCTGAGGTCATCCCGAACAACGTCGAGTATGTCTTTCACGTTGTACGCGACCCCGACGCCAGTTCCCGCGAGAGTTTCGGCAACGATGCTATGCGTTACCGACCGCCGACAGTGTTTCCGACTGCCTACAAATTTATGTGTACGCACGGCGGAATGGGCGGTTGTCCGTGGACGCCGGGCGAAGATGAAACAATGACTTCCTTCATCGACGAGGGCGGCTACGACGGTATGACAAAGGTGACGTATAAGCAGGACGCATACGTTTCGGGTCAGATATGGCGATTCGTGCAGCCTTTTGTCCAAGTTCACGGTTTTGTGTGATCACCGGTGTGCCGAAAATTACCCAGTTTTCAAAGATCTAAAGTAGCTAACACTATTTTTGCACGGACCAGGAACGACGTTCCGGTCCGTTTTTCTTGTGTACGGCGGCGGATTTCGCCTCTCACCCGCGACCTTGTCCCACAAATAGTTAAAGTGGGACAAAAGGCGGGACAAGTTAAACTATTGAAATAACGCACGATATCGGTTTTGTCCCACTGTCCCACGCATTTTTATTGGCTGTCCTATCTGTGCAACACCTTGCATTGAGTGCAACATTTAGTATATACTTTTTCACAGACGTGTCAATAGATTTTTCTGGGAGCCCACAATGACGATATCCGCAACTTTAGCCGCAAACCCAACAACCGAACACTCCGGCGTATTCGTGATCAAGAACGCCAACGTATGGAAAGACGATCCGGCCGCGAGACCCAAACCCGTGCAATTGTTTGAGGATTTCTGGTTTGAGGGTGAAATGGCTCTTTTATTTGGGGTGTCGGGCAAAACAACGCTCGCGGTGCAGATCGCCGAATCGATAGCTAGCGGTCGTATCATAGAGACTGCGGTGATGACAGCGGAGGCTCAACCCGTTCTTTACCTGGACTTATGTCTAAGCGAAAAGCAGTTCGGGCTTCGCTATACGGCGGATCTCGAAATGGAAACGGACGTTGCACCGTCTGATGACTATGAATTTTCGCCTAACTTCAAACGGGTCGAGATGACTGCGGACACCACGATCCGCACTGCCGACGATTGCGACAAATTTGGACAGGGAATAGAGTGGTTGGTCGAGAAGACCGGGGCAAAGGTGCTGATCATAGACAATATCACCGCATTTCGCTATTCAAGCGGTGGTACGATCGGCGAACTAATGCTTCTGCGTGAGCTGAATCGTCTAAAACGTGATCTGGGGCTGTCGATACTGGTGATCGTTAACAACGAGATCGGGAATGCGGGCCGCGCTCTGAATGTTTCAGACCTAGGGCCGTCGAGGATACTTGCGAATTTCGTCGATTCCGTTTTTGCCATCGGCAACAGTGGCAATGATGGGCCGTTCCGGTACCTCAAGCATTTGCGTGCTCGTGGAACCGAGGTGACGTTTGGCGGCGATCACACGCCGACATTCCGTTTGTGTAAGCTCGACGGCAATTTTCTCGGGTTCGAATTTATTGACTTTTTTGACGAATACACGCAGTTAAACGGATTTGGGAACGGTATTTCCAAACAAAATCTGAGGGAGGTTTTTGCCTTGAGGGACGAGAACTACACGATCCGGGCGATCGCCGAGGACCTCGAGATCTCGAAGTCAAAAGTCCATCGTCTGCTGCAAATGAAGCGACCCGCCGAGCCAAAACCGCCGCCGCCGCCCGTCGAACCCGAGCCGGTGTGGAGGTCGACGCCCGAAGCGTATCCCGGCGAACGTACCGACGCGTATCTAAAGAGCATCGGCCTCAAACCAACCTGGAAGATCGAGCACGAGGCAAAGCTTGCAGCTGAGGCAGCTGCCCGCGAGCCGACTTTTGACGAGTTCGAAAATGATATCGGAACAAAACCCGAGTCCGGTTCGGACCCGTTGCCGCCCGTTGGCACTGCGGGCGATATTGCGGCTATTACGTCCGCCGATCCGAGATTCGGCTTAAAGACCGCTATCGACGGCTACGGTGAAAAGATTTACGTCGAAAAGGAAGACGAACGCGGCAAACCGGTCATCTGGTACAAAACCGAACGGAACCGGACATACAGACGAGAGCGAACGCCGACCGGAATCCTCGCCGAAACGGTCGATACTTCGTGATCGATGTGAACAAGTCCGCGACTTCGTTACAAATCGTTTCTTCGAGATATTGACGGCTCGGACGGGCGGGGCTCAAACCTCACCTTTTATCCGTTTTAATACGCTCTTGCAAATACCACGCGTTTGGACGACGGATTGCCGGAAAAGACGCATTCTCCCGACTCCTCGGCGGCATCCAGAGGGATGCAGCGGATGGTTGCCTTGGTTTCGTCTTTGATCTTTTCTTCGGTTTCCGCGGTTCCGTCCCAATGGGCGAGAATGAATCCGCCCTTTTCGATCTGGTCTTTGAATTGGCCCCAAGTATCGACGGAGTGCGTGTTTTCCTCGCGGAAGGCAAGGGCTTTTTGAAAGATGTTGGCCTGGATCTCGTCGAGGAGATCGGTGATATATTTGACAAATTCGGCGTGCGAAGTGTCCGACAAACTTAAGTTTGTCGAGCTCTTGGCCAGAGTATCGCGTCGGGCAACCTCGACAGTGCCGGCCTCGATATCGCGCATACCGATCGCGAGACGGACGGGAACGCCCTTGAGTTCGTACTCGGCGAACTTCCAGCCGGAACGCTGGTTGTCGTTGTCGTCAAATTTGACCGACACGCCGGCGGCACGGAGTTGATCCAGCAATGGCTCGATCTTTTCGGTGATCGTCGCGAGATCCTCCGGATTGCGGTAGATCGGGATAATTACGACCTGGATCGGTGCGAGTTTGGGCGGCAGGACGAGTCCCTGATCGTCCGAATGGGCCATTATCAGTGCTCCCATCAGACGGGTCGAAACGCCCCAGCTCGTCGCCCAAGCGAATTCCTGCTGATTCTCTTTGTTGACGAACTTTACGTCAAAAGCCTTGGCAAAATTCTGCCCGAGGAAATGCGATGTGCCGGATTGCAAAGCCTTGCCGTCCTGCATCAGTGCCTCGATACAATATGTCTCGATCGCACCGGCAAATCGCTCATTTGGCGATTTGAGGCCTTTGAGCACGGGTACGCCGATCCATTCTTCGGCAAATGTCGCGTAAACGCCGAGCATCCGTTCGGTTTCCTCGATGGCCTCGGCCTCGGTCGCGTGCGCCGTGTGGCCCTCTTGCCATAAAAACTCGGTCGTGCGTAAAAACAAACGCGTACGCATCTCCCAACGCACGATATTGCACCACTGATTGATAAGCAGCGGCAGATCGCGCCACGACTGTATCCAATTTTTATAGGTATTCCAGATGACCGCCTCCGACGTGGGGCGAATGATCAGTTCCTCTTCGAGTTTGGCGTTCGGGTCAACCATTAGGCCGCCGTTCGGATCGGCTTTCAGGCGATAATGGGTGACGACCGCACATTCCTTTGCAAATCCCTCAGCGTGTTCCTCTTCTTTTTCGAGAAACGATTTAGGCACAAAAAGAGGGAAATATGCATTCTGGTGGCCGGTCGCCTTGAACATATCGTCCAGAGCCCGCTGCATCTTTTCCCAGATCGCGTAACCGTAAGGTTTGATCACCATACAACCGCGAACAGCGGAGTTTTCGGCCAGGTCGGCGCGCTTTACGATCTCGTTGTACCATTCCGAATAATTTTCGGATCTCTTAGGAAGTGCTTTGGACATATCTTTTGGTGCCGCCGAGAGCCATTGTGCTCCGGGCGTGAATTCCAAATGATACGAGAAAAATCATTGATAGACAATGTGATTAGTTTGGCAAAGAGGTCGCCGCGGCGTTTGTTCTTTTCTGCAGTGTGATAAAATGCCGTTTTTATGAGCGACTTTAAGTTAGATTTTCACGACACAGAGACAGCCTTCGCTGACAAGTCGAATGCTGAACTGAAGGAAAAGCATCGGCTGTTTCGAATGCTCAATTCGCCGTTCCTTAACTCGATCGGCACCGGCATCACCAAGTTTGCTTTGGCGATCGGCCTGCCGGTCGAGGGCTTGATCAAAAACACCATTTTTGAACAATTTTGCGGCGGTGAAACTATCGAAGAGTGCGATACAGCGATAAAACGCCTTGGGAGCGCCGGGATCGGAACAATTCTGGACTATTCCGTGGAAGGCAAGGCAACGGAAGAGGATTTTGATCGAACGAAGGACGAGATCATCAAGACCATCGACCGTGCCAAAAACGACCCTACGATCCCGTTTTCGGTTTTTAAGGTAACCGGCATCGCTCCGCTAGGTACGCTTGAACGTATGAGCAGTAAGAAGAAGCTCGACGCAAAAAGCCAGGCTAAATGCGAGCGGATACATAATCGTGTACTTGAGATCTGCGAGCACGCATACGACTCAGGCAAGCCCATATTCATCGATGCCGAAGACTCGTGGATCCAGGATGCCATCGACCGTCTGGCGACCGAGATGATGGAGCGCTTCAATCAGGAGCGGGCGATCGTATTTAATACGTTGCAGCTTTACCGAAAGGATCGGTTGGAGTTTCTAAAAGAATCTCGGCGTGCGGCAAGTGCGAACGGTTATTTTTTGGGCGTCAAACTTGTTCGAGGCGCCTATATGGAAAAGGAACGTGCCCGGGCTGAGGAGATGGGCTATCCCTCACCCATTCACGAAACCAAAGCGGGAACTGACGCAGATTTTGACGAGGCTATCGAATATTGTCTGAAGCATCACGAAACAGTAGCGTTTGTTGCCGGCACGCATAACGAGGAGAGTACACAGAAGTTGGCTCGTCGGATGCACGAGCTCGGCATACCGCCGGATCATCCGAATGTATATTTTTCGCAGCTTTACGGTATGGGCGACTCGCTCTCCTACGTTTTGGCTAAAAATAAATACAATGTCTCGAAATACGTGCCGTACGGCCCGGTCACGGATGCAGTGCCCTATCTGATCCGCCGTGCAGAGGAGAATTCATCTGTTGCAGGCCACGTCAACCGCGAGGTCGAGTCCATCGAAAAAGAACTAAAACGTCGAAAATTGGGCTAAAGGTTTGTTTAGACCGAATACTTTCTCTACGAATGGCATCTATGTTTTGTCCGAAATGCGGCACCGCCGACCAAACGCCGGAAACATTCTGCCGCCAATGTGGTGGATTCCTGCCTGACTTTACAAAACCGGTCAAAAAGTCCCAAACCCCGCAAGATCACGTTAGGGCCAATCTATTCCTAAATGCGCTCACCATTGCCGTCAGTTTTACGCTGGCGATCCTTCTCTTTACTATTTTGGCGTTTAAGCCGGACACCCACCCGTTGATCCACTTGACGGTCGGATTATTGATCGCGATGGGTTTCTGGCACACGCAGACGCTCTGGCGTTCGATACTTTTGAGGCGGCATTTCAAGCGGGAAGTCAGAGCGACGGATATCCCCCGCGAATTGGATACAAACTCCTCCGCCGACGCTCATCAATTAAGCGAACCTGATTTTGAAAACTTCGTCCCCGCGAGTGTGACCGATCGCACGACCCGATCACTGGATAAGGTCGAAATCAAATCACCGCAATCCCAAGACCAGTCTGACTGACCGGTCCAAAACGCTTCGGCTGTCATCACTTTCCCACTGTAGAAAGGGAGATCTTTCGTCAAAAGTTAGTGGCGTATTTGATATGCGTGCCACCTGCGTGCTTTCGAACGCTCGGGTAGTAAGAGCGATGTGCGAATTGCTAACGGTAAGTCCGAGTGGGTTTGCGCAGGCCACCTCTGCCGATTCGACATCCGGAAACATTTCGTTATAGGCGGAAATATGCCACGTTTTATCCAAGCCCTCGCCGTGGACGGCAAGCACCCTCAGCACAGCGAAACCGGACTCAAGCTGAAAAACCAAAAAGTCACCGGGTTGAAAATTCTGTCCCATAATAAAGCAGATTAGCATATCGCCCCGATTCTCGATAAAATTCAGGTATGGGGATTTCGCCGGACTTTAATAAAATGCTCAACGTTGCCATAGAGGAAGCTCGCGAAGGTTTGGCAGAGGGCGGGGTTCCGATCGGTGCGGCTCTGTTTGACGCAGACGGCAATTTGCTTGGGCGCGGCCGAAACCGCCGCGTACAAGAAGGTGATCCGTCGGTCCACGCTGAAACGGACGCATTCAGAAAGGCCGGGAGACAGCGTAATTACCACGATAAAATAATGGTTACGACACTGGCACCGTGCTGGTATTGTTCGGGGTTGGTCCGCCAGTTTAATATCGGCACCGTCATCATCGGCGAATCGCGGACATTTACGGGCGGCATCGAATGGCTGCGCGAAAATGGCGTCAATGTCATCGACCTTGATTCGGCTGAGTGCAAAGAGCTGCTCGGCCGTTTTATTGCCGCTCAGCCCGATATTTGGAATGAGGATATAGGCCTGTGACGCCATAAATGATCCAGGCCACTACAAATCGTATGATAAATAAAAGTTCTGCGGCTGATGCCGTAAGTTGTATAAAATCCGGTGATCGAGTCTTCATTCACGGAGTCGCTGCCGCTCCGTTGCAGTTGATCACGGCAATGACGGCACGGGCTGACGAGCTCCGTGACGTCGAGATCGTCCATCTGCACACAGAGGGAACCGCACCGTATGCGGAACCGCAATACGAAGATAGTTTTCGAGTAAATGCGTTTTTTGTCGGGGCCAACGTCCGCAAGGCAGTCCAAGAAGGCCGCGGCGATTATGTGCCCGTGTTCCTCTCGGAGATACCCGCATTGTTTCGCCGGGGAATTTTGCCGATCGATGTCGCTCTGATACATGTTTCACCGCCGGACAAGCACGGATTTTGCTCACTGGGCGTATCGGTCGACATCGCAAAAGCTGCGGTCGAAACCGCAAAGATCGTGGTCGCACAGATCAACCCCAAAATGCCGCGAACCATTGGCGATGCACTCGTCGATATTCGAAGTATTGACCATTTTGTGGAGGTGGACGACGACCTGCCGGAGGCAACTCCGCCGGCGATCACAGAAGTTGACCGTGCGATCGGCGAGCACATCGCCGGAATGATCGAGAACGGGGCGACGCTGCAAATGGGTATCGGGTCGATCCCGAACGCCGTGCTTGCTTCGCTTAGAAACCACAAGCACCTCGGCATCCATACCGAAATGTTTTCAGACGGTCTGATCGACCTCGTGGAGTCCGGAGTGGTTACCGGAGAACATAAGATAAAGCATCCGGGCAAAATCGTTGCCGGGTTTGTGATGGGCACCAAGCGGCTTTACGATTTTGTCGATGATAATCCACAGGTATTAATGCTGGATATCGCATACGTCAATGACACTTCCGTCATCCGCCGCAACCCGAAGGTGACCGCGATTAACAGTGCTATCGAGGTGGACCTGACCGGTCAGGTTTGTGCCGATTCGATCGGAACGCGGCAATATTCCGGCGTTGGCGGCCAAATGGATTTCATTCGGGGAGCATCATTATCGGAGGGAGGTTTGCCGATCATCGCCCTTCCGTCCACGACCAACCGGGGACAGAGCAAGATCGTACCGTTCTTAAAGGAAGGTGCGGGAGTCGTGACCACGCGTGCACACGCTCATTACATCGTGACGGAATACGGGATCGCGAATCTTTATGGTAAAAACTTGCGGCAGCGCGCGGCTGAGTTGGTCAAGATCTCACACCCGGATCACCGCGAGGTTCTGGATCGAGCGGTTTTTGAGCGTTTTCATTCGATAGCATCAGATCATTTGCATTTAACACAAGGTTAATTTTAAGAGGAATATACGGAAATGAGTAATTTAAGACAAGCAGTCATCATCAGCGCCGTTCGCACGCCGACCGGTAAGTTTCAGGGAGCATTGAAGGGAATGACCGCACCGGACCTCGGAGCTGTCGCTATCAAAGCAGCGGTGGAACGTGCGGGAATCGCGCCGACCGACGTTAACGAAGTAATAATGGGATGCGTAGTGCAGGCCGGCATCGGACAGGCTCCCGCCCGTCAGGCCGCTCTGAAGGCCGGTCTTCCGCCGGAAACGTCGGCACTCACGATCAATATGGTTTGCGGTTCCGGCCTGAGGGCGGTCGCTCTAGCGTCGCAGTCGGTGCAGCTTGGCGATGCCGAATACGTTGTCGCCGGCGGTATGGAATCGATGTCCAACATCCCATACGCGATGCCGGGAGCACGCGAAGGTTATCGAATGGGTAATCAGACTGTAACGGATCTGATGGTGATGGACGGGCTATGGTGTCCGTTTGAGAATTGGCATATGGGCAACACCGGTGAGGTCGTCGCGGAAAAGTACGATATCACGCGCGGCGAACAGGACGATTACGCCTACAATTCACACCGCAAAGCCGCTGAGGCTCAAGCAGCAGGGAAATTTAAGGACGAGATCGTGCCGGTCGAAATACCCCAGAAAAAAGGCGATCCGGTCATATTGGACTTTGACGAACCGGTAAGGCCCGAGACCACCGCGGAAAGTCTCGGCAAGTTGCGACCCGCATTTAAGAAGGACGGCGGTACCGTCACCGCCGGCAACGCTCCGGGCGTCAATGACGGTGCGTCGGCCGTAGTGGTCACATCAGCCGAAAACGCCGCTAAACTCGGCATCGAACCGCTCGGTCGAGTGGTGGCGTGGGCATCGTCAGGGATCGAGCCTAAGCTGATAATGATGGCTCCGGTCCAGGGCGTTCTAAACGTACTCAAAAAGGCCAGTTGGGAGATGGGCGACGTCGATCTTTTTGAATTGAATGAAGCATTCTCCGTTCAGGCACTGGGTGTAATGAAGGAACTCGGACTCGACTTGAACAAGGTGAATGTCAACGGCGGCGCAGTTGCGCTCGGTCACGCGATCGGCAATTCCGGTTCGCGGATACTGACAACGTTGCTATATGAAATGAAGCGTAGCGGTGCAAAACGAGGTGTCGCGGCACTCTGCCTGGGCGGCGGCAACTCGGTCGCTATGGCCGTCGAACGCGACTAAATTATCTTGCAACCAATTGCGGGTCACCGGCGTAAATGGTGGTGTCGGAACGATATTTACGAGGTGTACTAATGACGTCCAGAGAACACAACAGACTTATCGGCATTCTCCTAATGGCCCACGGCGGTCTTCAGGCGTTATCGATCGTGATGATATGCATCATTTACGCCGTGATCGGCTCAGCGATAATGGTCGGCGGCCGAGGCAATGATAGGATAGTCGGTGTATTCTTTATTGCAATGGTATTCGCAGTCGTAGTGGTTTCGTTGCTGTTTATTTTACCCCAATTGATAGGTGGTTATAAGATCTGGAAGGAAAAGCCCGGTGCGCGGAATTGGGGACTCGCCGGCAGCATTACATCGCTGCTTTCGTTTCCGTTCGGTACCGCGGTCGGTGTTTACGGACTCTGGTTTCTATTCGGCGAAGTGGGCAAGCATTTCTACCTTGGCGGCACGCCGCAGCAAATGATCACTGCCGATCCGGAACCGCCTCCGCCTAATAGTTGGCAGTAAGGGACTTCGATCGATCAACATAACGGGCGTTGCGGACATCTTAGTCCCGCCGCCCGTTTGTTTTGCCCTGTATCGGTGGTTTATTCTTATCAATGCAACGGCAATAATTTAGAAAACAAATATTTTTATTATTATGAATGAATTAATTGGAGTTATCGGAGCCGGCACAATGGGCAACGGCATCGCACAAACTGCGGCAAGTGCCGGATTCGACGTTATTATATGCGACGTTTCAGCGGACTTTGTCGCCCGCGGCGTCGTGAATATCGGAAAGAGTCTCGATCGATTTGTTAAAAAAGAGACGATGACCGAGCAACAGAAGAATGAGGTCCTCGGGCGTATCAGTTCGACCATCGAGATGGAAGACCTCACGAAATGCACTCTAATAATCGAGGCGGCAACGGAGAATTTCGATATTAAGCGGCAGATCTTTCAACGACTTGACTCAATCTGTCCACCTGAGACTATCCTGGCGTCAAACACGTCGTCGATCTCGATCACGAAGATCGCCGGAGTTATGTCGCGGCCGGAAAAGGTGATCGGAATGCACTTTTTCAATCCGGTTCCGCTTATGAAGCTAGTCGAGGTTATCCGTGGTATCGCGACAAGTGACGACACATACGCAAAAGTTAAGGAAATCTCCGAAAAGCTCGGCAAGGTGCCGGTCGAGTGTAATGATTCGCCGGGTTTTATATCTAACCGCGTGCTGATGCCGATGATCAACGAAGCTATCTTTGCACTATACGAGGGCGTCGCAACTGCCGAGTCGATCGACGAGATAATGAAACTAGGGATGAATCACCCAATGGGACCGCTGACGCTGGCGGATTTTATCGGGCTGGACGTCTGTCTCGCAATTCTAAACGTGTTGCACGAGGGTCTTGGCGATCCGAAATACCGTCCGTGCCCACTGCTGAAAAAGTACGTCGATGCCGGCTGGCACGGCCGAAAGAGCGGAAAGGGCTTCTTCGATTACGCAAAGTAGTTCGAAGCCCATTTGGTGTCAAAACATCTCATTTTAAGCCTTGGCAACGGTTGCACCTAGGTCTCAGCGGCGGATTGTAACATTTGGTCCGTTGATATCGTAATATACGGTTGGCCTCATCGAGGAAATGCTTATGAAACGGTTAAATACTCTATTCTTGCTTTCGGCGATCGTGTTGACGTTGGCAATTGCCGGTTTGGCACAGGTCAAGGTTGCCCCGCTGAATATCAAGGAGCGGACATTGGCAAACGGGCTAAAGGTCGTTTACCTGCAAGATAACACATCGCCCACTGTCGCCATTCACGTCTGGTATAACGTGGGTGGAAAGAATGATCCTCAAGGCAAATCGGGATTTGCACATATGTTCGAGCATATGATGTTCAAATCGACCAAGAATATGCCGAATGAGAAGATGGATCGCCTGACCGAAGATGTTGGCGGATTTAACAATGCATCGACCTGGGACGATTTCACAAATTTCTATGAGGTCGTGCCGTCGAACTATCTAGAAACACTGCTTTGGGCCGAAAGCGACCGGATGGTCAATCTCAACGTTGATGACGCGAATTTTAATTCCGAGCGCGACGTCGTCAAAGAGGAATACCGTCAGAGTGTGCTTGCCCAACCCTACGGGCAATTCTACGAGTATATCTCGAGCCTTTCATACACCACGCACCCTTACAAACGTGGCGTCATCGGCGATCTGGCACAACTAAATGCAGCGACACCCGCCGACGCTAAAGTCTTTTATGACACCTATTACCGCCCCGACAATGCATTTCTCATCGTCGTTGGTGATTTCGAACAGGCCCAATTCGACGCGTGGACTGATAAATACTTTGGTCGTATAAGACGTCCTGATGCGTCGATCCCGAGAGTTACGGTCACCGAACCTGCTCGTGAAAAAGAAGTTCGTTATCAGAAGACTGCACCGAATGTGCCATTTCCGGCAGTAGCGATCACATATCTCGGGCCATCGTCCGACAGCAGTGATCTTCCGGCACTCGAGGTGGCCGAAAAGATACTATCTCAGGGAGAGAGTTCGCGATTGTACGACAACTTGGTTTACAAACAACAGATAGCTCAAGAAGCGTCCTTCACTATCGACAATAAGGTCGATGGCGGGCTTCTATACTTTTCGGCGATCGCATCGGAGGGCAATACTGCCAAAGCACTCGAAACGTCGTTGCTGGCACAGTTGACGTTAATACAGACACGCGGTGTTACTGCCAATGAACTGGCAAAGGCCAAGAATCAACTCGTCGCCGGGGCCATTCGCGGTCGCGAGGACAACGACAGCAAAGCCATCGCAATAGAACGAGCCATTGCGTACCGTCACGACCCAATGGCCGTAAATTCCGCTGTTCAGGAACTGCAGGCCGTGACCGCGGCGGACGTCCAGCGTGTAATGAGAAAATACTTCAAAGCGAATAACCGCGTGGTGATCTATTACACGAACGACGGAGGTGCAAAATAATGAAAATGACTCTTCTCATAACACTGTGTGTGCTCTGTGCCTCCGTGGTGAACGTCCCGGCCCAGGACACGCCACCGCCGCCTTCTGCACCGCGTTCCGCCGTGATCCCAAAGATCCACGAGAAACGCCTGGCGAACGGCCTGACGGTAGCGGTCGTCGAACGAAAGGGAGTTTCGCTCGTCTCCGTCGAGTTAATGGTCGATACCGGCATCACCTATGAAACCATTGCGACGTCGGGGCTTACGCGGATGTCAATGAATCTCCTCACCCGCGGCACCAAGTCCCGAACGGCGTCGCAGATCTCGAATGAGATCGAATTTATCGGGGGAGAGATCAACACGGGAGTTGGGCTCGATTGGGCGAACCTCAGTATCGAGGTCACCTCCGACAAGATATCAAAGGGACTTACGTTAATGTCGGACGTCGCCCTCAACCCGACGTTTCCGGTCAAGGAACTTGATCTCATCAAAAAGCAGTCGATCGACGAACTGACATTCAATCTCAAACAGCCAAGCTTTTTGTCCAACTACGTCGCGACAGCTTTTTCTTTCAATGGCTTTCCCGCGAGCGGCACTTTGTCGAGCATCGGATCAATTAAGCGAGCTCAAATACTAGAGTTTTACCATCACGCATTTCAGCCGGACAGAGCGACCCTGGTCTTTGTTGGCGACATCGACGCCGAGACGGCATTTGCACAAGCGAATGCGATGTTCGGCAAATGGGCCAACCGACCGGCAAAAGCGACGGGTCCGATTACAACAATTACCGAGTCCATAGCGTCCGGAAATGAGAGAGCCCGCAGTGACCGTGAGCAACCGCTATTGAAACGCATCCTCGTGATCGATCTGCCGAAGTCGGGCCAGGCATCCGTATCGTTTGCCAAAGCCATCGAAAGGGCCGGCCGTATCGTTTGGGATGAAAATCGTAATCAAGGCATAACCGGCAAATACTATTTCCCCGGGATCGTGCTCAACAGCGTGCTTGGCGGTGGGTATTCATCTCGATTGAATATGGAGATCCGTATTAAACGCGGGCTGAGTTACGGTGCCGGCAGTTCATTTACGTGGCGGGCGTACGACGCAAGATTTTCGACCAATGCTCAGACGAAGAACGAGTCCGTGCCCGAAGTTGCGAGCCTGACGCTGGATGCGATTCGGGACCTTTCCGAAAATAAGATCGCGGAAAGTGAGCTAGAGCCGCGCAAGGCCGTGTTGATAGGTAGTTTTGGCCGAATGCTGGAAACTAATGGCGGACTGATGGGGGCGGTGCTCGACCTATATTCAAATTCGCTGCCGGCCAGCTCGCTTAACGCGTATCTTGGAAACGTTCAGGCGGTTGACGCCGCGAAGGTAATGGATTTCGCCAGCCAAAAACTCAGTGGCGGCGATATCATAATCGTCGGCGACTATTCGATCTTCAAGGATGATCTTGCAAAGCGATTTCCGGGTATCACGGTACAAGTCGTCAAGGCAGCCGATCTAGATCTGACCAAAAGGAACCTGCATAAGTAGGACAATTTATTTGAACTGCGAAAGACACACAGAGGACGAATTGCTCATAGGACGGTTGTTCGCCTAACGTGTTTTTCGCAGGCTTTTGTTTCCAATGCACAAGAATTTGCGTTCATTCATCGAACTGCTGCGGCGTGAAAACGAGATCATCGAAGTTTCGGCAGAGGTAGACCCGTATCTTGAAATTGCCGAGATCCATCGTCGTGTGATCGACGAACACGGGAAAGCCTTGCTTTTCACCAATGTTAAAGGTTCGAAGTTTCCGGTCGTTACGAATCTATTTGGCACAAAACGGCGTATCGACCTGGCGTTTGGCCCAAAGCCTCTCGATTTTGTAAAACGAGCGGTTCACGCAGCGGAAACGCTGATCCCGCCAAAACTTGGTAAGCTCTGGGAGTTTCGCGACCTGGCCGTAAGGGCGGCAAAGCTTGGAACAAAGTCTGTTCGTAACGCTCCGGTTCTTGACGCACGGCAACCGGCGGTCGATCTCGAACAACTTCCGCTCTTGCAGCTCTGGCACGAAGACGGCGGTCATTTCGTCACCCTCCCGCTTGTTTATACCGAGAGTCCCGTCGATAAAAAGCCAAATCTCGGTATGTATCGCATCCAGCGTTACGACAAATCCACCACAGGAATGCACTGGCAGATCGGCAAAGGCGGCGGCTTTCATTATTATGAGGCCGAGCAGAGGAACGAATCGCTGCCTGTCACGATTTTCGTCGGTGGTCCGCCTGCACTGATATTGTCGGCGATCGCACCTTTGCCCGAGGGTCTGCCCGAGCTAATGCTCGCATCGCTGCTGGCGGACGGCAAGATAGCGACTGCCGCCAATCCGCTCGGCGCCGACCGGCACCGTCTGATCGCCGAGGCCGAATTTGCGATCTGCGGAGCGGTGGCACCGCACGAGCGGCGGCCCGAAGGGCCATTTGGTGACCATTACGGCTATTACTCGTTAGTGCACGATTATCCGGTGTTTCGTGCTGACGCCGTTTTTCACCGAAAGGACGCGATCTATCCGGCTACCGTCGTGGGCAAACCTCGGCAGGAAGATTTCTTTATCGGCGATTATCTGCAGGAATTGCTATCACCGCTATTCCCGCTTGTGATGCCGGCCGTTCGTGATCTGTGGAGCTATGGCGAGACCGGATTTCACTCTCTGGCGGCGGCGGTCGTGCGTGAGCGGTATGGCCGTGAGGCTCTATCGGCAGGATTTCGGATCCTCGGCGAAGGGCAACTAACGCTGACCAAGTTTCTGCTTTTGACGGACAAACCTCAGGATCTACGAGATTTCCGAACTCTGTTTGAGTACATCCTCGCGCGTGCTGATTGGCACCGCGATCTGTTTGTTTTCAGTCAGACGGCGTTTGACACCCTCGATTATGCAAGCGGGAAGGTCAATTTCGGTAGCAAAGCAATGCTGATCGGTACGGGTGAAGCAAAAAGGGAACTGATCCGTGAATTTCGCGGTGATCTGCCCGACGGCATTTCCGCGGCCGAACCCTTCTGCGGCGGATGTCTGGTTGTCGAGGGTTGCTCATACGAAAGTGATAAAACTCTTGCGGAACGTGTCGCGAAATGCGGCAAATTTGACGAATGGCAGATGGTGATCTTACACGACGATGTCGCTTTTGCCCGCTCAACTGAAAAGTTTCTCTGGGCCACGTGGACGCGGTTTGACCCCGCATCGGATATTTACGCCCGCGAGGTAACGCTGCAGAATAATCACATCGGCTACGGCGGCCCGATCGTGATCGACGCCCGAATGAAACCGTGGTATCCGGACGTCGTCGAACCGCGTGAGGACATCGTAGAACTCGTCGATCGCCGCTGGGGCGAATATTTCTCCTGATAACATCGGTTCGTGGTCGCTCGATATGAAAAGTCAGGCCCGAAAATGGTCATACCTCGTCCTTGCGGCATTCGTCGTTTCCCTTGGTATGCTCGGATATGCATATTTCATCGAACCGCGTAGGCTGGTCGTCAATCAATTTGAGGTGAAGGTCAAAGACTGGAACTCAGGGTTTGAAGGCTTTCGAGTGGTTGCGATATCGGACATTCACAGCGGTTCAAACGGGGTTGACGAGGCAAAGATCCGGCGAGTGGTCGAGGCGGCAAACGCCCAAGACCCCGATATTATAGTTCTCCTCGGCGACTACATCTCCGAGTCCGGCGGCCAAGACGAACTCGGCCGGCCTAATCTGCGGATGCCGCTCGACACGATTGCCGACAACCTAGCCGGGATGAAGGCGAAATACGGCGTGTATGTCGTGATGGGCAATCACGATGACAATTACGGATCGCAACCCATCAAGGCCGCCCTTGCTCGGACCGGATACAAGATCCTTGACGGGGAAGTCGCCGTGATCGAAAAGAACGGCAAAAAGCTAAGAATTCTGGGCTTGCGTGACCATTTGAGCATCGGTATCTGGAAAGTTTACTCGGCAAATGCAAAAGCCCTGCTCGCCCCGACCGAAGATCAGGGTGACGTACTTGTCTTACAGCACAGTCCGGACATCGCTCCGATCATAAACGGCGAAGATCCTATCTCAAAGAACCTTAAGCTTATGCTCGCGGGGCACACACACGGCGGTCAGATCCGTTTGCCGATACTCGGGCGTCCGATCGTACCATCGAGCTACGGTCAGAGCCTTGCTGCGGGACACGTGAAGCACAGCGGCCTCGATATCTTTGTCACGACAGGCGTTGGCGAGAGCATCTTGCCATTCAGATTTATGGTACCGCCGGAGATCGCAGTGCTGACGATCGGTGCGGAATGATCCCTCGGCCGACCGGCGAAAACGAAAATAGGCAGATGATACGTCTCATCTGCCTATTCGCTCGTTCCGCGTCAGCGAACCGTAGAAACTCTTATCCCCCGACCGCCGAGTGATAGCCGACCTTCGGGCCGGTCTCGATACTCCGAACTATTTAAGCATATTTTTTACGTGGTTTAAGTCACCGTCATTTGGGGCGGGCTTTAGTCCGAGGATCTTGCACATTATGTTGTAAACCTCAACATTTGAGAATGGCTCGACCACCTTGTGTTTCTTAAAGGCTTTACCGTGAGCGATAAATGTTGCCTGCATTTCCTGATATTTATTGTCATATCCGTGAGCCCCACGCGGTCCCAGGAAATCACTCTGCTTTTTGGTGCGTTCGTAGCGATCGCGACTGGTCATCATCCAACCGAGATCGGACGAACAGACGATCGGAGCGACGCGCGGCCCGTCGCTATAATGGAGTCTTTCCGGAATATCACTCTTTGCCCAACAAGTAGTATGAATGCCCGGCTTTTTCAACGCTGCCAATATTTCAATCTCCTTTCCGGCTTTGGGAAAGATCTGCACGATCTCGCCCGTCCACAAGATCCTGTCTGTGTCGGCAAAATCGAAATAGTCATCCAAAACAACGGCATTTCTCTGGTCAACGGTGGCCATCCCGTGATCGGAGACGACGATAATGTTTACCTTCTTTCCGATCTTTCGGGCATTTAGCCCATCGACCAACCGCTTTAGGTCGCCGTCGACCTTGGCAACGGCCGCCTTATTCTCCTCGGATTCGGGCGAATATCGATGCCCGGCGTCGTCCGTGTCGCTGAAATAAAGTGTGTACACCGTAGGCCGTTCGGCCTGCGGCAGATCCAACCAACCGAGAATCGTGTCGACGCGTTTGTCATTAGGGATCGCACCGTCGTAATTGTTCCAAAATGTCGGCCTTTTGCCGCCTATCACGGCTTCAGTCCCGGGGAAAAAGAACGCTCCCGCACGCTGGCCCTGCTTTTCGGCCGTGACCCAGATCGGTTCGCCGAGCCACCACCGCCCATTTTGCACCTCTTCTCGTTTTCCCATCGAAAAGATGACACCAAAATCCCAAATGTTATTTTCAACAATGCCGTGATGTGCCGGGTACAATCCCGTAGCGACAGTGTAATGATTGGGAAATGTCTTAGTCGGAAACGATGGGATCATCCACTTTGCTCGTACGCCCTCTTTTGCGAGCTTTTGCAGTGTCGGCGGAGCGTATTTATCGAGGTAATCGTATCGAAAACCATCTAGCGAGACCAGGATAACGGTCGGCTTGAGATCCTTGATCGGGGCTTGGCCGACAGCGTTGACCGAAAATGAGGTAACAAGCAGTACCAGGACAAGAAAATATCGTTTCATATAGAGCAAATTTACAAGAAAAGCCGCGATTACGGAAATGCCTAACATCAATGCCGTGATCTTGATCGGCGTAAGTGTCATCAATGACAGGCGCATCAGCACGCCGGTGATCACCAACTTTGTAGAACCAATAAAAAACTTTAGCTCGAGAATTGGCAACGTGTGCCTAAATCCAAGATTTTCTTTATAATTAGAAGGCAAATGATCTACCTATATCAAAGCTACCGCATAATGTTTGCGATATTGGCTGTTCTGTCATTTTCGTTGCTTTTGGCCTGCGAAACCGGGCCTGACCTATCGAACGCAAACAATACACCAAATCCTGATCCGAAGGCCGCACCGGCCGAGCAAGAATTGTCGGGCGTCTATGACATTGAGGGAGCCAACGAGAATAGCGGAGCTCCCTTTACGGGAGTATTGACGGTCGAAAACTCCGGTGCGGCATATCGTTTTAAGTGGCAAACCTCTAAGGGCAATTTCACGGGCACCGGTGTCCAGATGGGCGACGCCGTTGCGGTCGCGTACACGAAGGGTTCCGAAGGCAAAGACTGCGGCGTGGCACTCTACCGTATCGCATCGGACGGAGTGCTCGACGGTAAGATCGCGATGTGGGGCGAGAATACCTTTGGCAGTGAGCGTGCGACGCGTCTGGAGGGCAGCAATTTTGACGGTAAGTACAACGTCACCGGCACGCGCAATTATGGTAAGCAATACGAAGGTACGATCGACGTCGAAAGGAACGGGAGCGGATATCAGTTTATATGGCGGACCGGAGCGGACCTTGCCGGATTTGGGATTTGGCGTGGCGATCGTGCGGCGATCGGATTTGGCGGCTTGCCCTGCTCGTTTATGCTATACAAGGTCGACGCAGGCGGTAAGTTGGAAGGGCGTTGGGGAAGCCAACGAACCGTTTCGTTTGGAACGGAAACTGCCAGGCCGAAGCGATAACGGCCCATAAACCTTCTATCGCCCACTTCGATTCAATTCAGCGGCGGGCTATTCACGAATATTTCTGGTGATCACGAACGGCTGACCTTTGAATAGTCGGCTTGTGTTTATGGTCGAGTTGGGTAATTCCAACTCGTGATCCCGCCACGTCTCGTGCTCGGCGGGCATCGACACCTCAAGCACCTCGGCAGTTCCTTCGGCAAATAGCACACGGTGGCGGATCTCGGGCGGCTGAACGACGCAGTCGCCCGCTTCGAGCCAAAATGGCGGCCCTTGATCCTCGTAAACTACCTCGATGCGGCCTTTGAGGCAGTAGATCATCTGGAATTCGATCTTGTGATAATGGACGTAATCCGCAACGGGCCCATCCTCGAGCAAACGAATGTGCGAAGCGATCACCTTTCCGTTCAACCTGCCCGGGATCAGATCACGATACATCATCCCGGCCCTGCCACTGATCCATTCTTGACTCTCCTCCTTACCAAGAAGGGGTGGCAGCGGCTCTGATCTGACGGGGTGGTTCTCTAGTACGAGCCGAAATACCTCACCATCCATCGACAACAAGGCCTCACGCGGAGAATCGGCCGGAAAGATCATATCGAGGCGATAACCGCGTTCGCCCGTATAACGCTCGATGGCCTCATCCAGGTCGTCACATTCGATCACGGTAGATTCCGACATCCTATTTCCAGTTCTTCCTCCAGACCGATCGAGTTTCACTGTCTAGCAGAGAGCGGCGGAAAGCAATATTCGTGAGGATCTTGTTCTTAAGAAAGTCCCAATCACGGTACGGAAATGCTTTGATACTGTCAAATCTGATCATCCCGAACTCAGTTTCGTCATCATTACGAAAATAAACTTCGCGCGGCTCGTCTTGTCCATCGGCGACATAGAAATAACGCGTCACAAAATGCCAACGCATCCTGCTTTTGTCGTATTTCTTGGTTCGGTGATAGGTCCACTCTTCAGTTATCATTTTCCTATTGTGCCCCACGGACGCCGCCAAAACCACTAGTCTTTGACTACAACCTCGGACTTGATCGAATTAGCAATATAGCAAACTTCGTGCGCCTCGTGATGAAGTGTCGCAAGTTCGTCTGCAGTCGGAGCGTCGCCGATCCAGACGATCTGCGGATCGAGCGTAATTTTTGATATCCACTGCCTTCCAGTATCGGTCGTCGCCATCTCGCCGACGGCGTAGTCTTCGTAAGACTCAACATTAAATCCCGCCTTCGCCGCTACATAAAGAAATGACAACATATGACACGACGAAGCCGACGCCACCAAAGCCTCCTCCGGATCCACCGCCGCCTCGACCGAAAACGGAACCCGCACCACATGCGGCGAACTAGACGCCGGAACCGTCACCCCGCCGTCAAACTCCCAACTATGCCCGCGAGTATACTGATTCCCCGCAAACATCTCCGGTGCATCATTTTTCCAAACTACTTTTGCTGTGTATGTTGACATAACACCGTAATTACGCGGTTGCAAACTTGGTAAGAAGTTCGACCTTATCAGGTGATTCAAGCAGTTTCTTGGCGACTTGAAGATGATAAATAAGATTTCTCCCACTATCTGACCTATCGAAATCTTGATACATCATCGGAGCTTCCCCAAAATATTCGTCGGTTATATTTAACATCCTGGCAAAGTCTGAAACTATGCTTTGGAGCTCGCTTTTCTGGAGTGTTGGCAACTTCTTTGCTGTTCGGTTCGTCCTGATATCAAGATTTGAGTGCGATACACGCATGTTTCTAAGCTGTCTCACTTTATCCAATTGTGCGTTTGCTTTTATTAGTCTTGCATTAAGCTGTCTTGGAAGCATTTTTAGTCCAGTCTGCTCAATTACGTAAATCAATTGCTTGAAGCCAAGCGTATCCTTGCCGGCAATCGTCTTATTATCCGTTAACCGGGCGATTGCTGAGATCAAATCGCTGAGCATTGCGTCGTAAATGTATGTAAAGAAATTCGGCGCCGCGTAGTTCATGCAGTCGATCGCCTTGGAGTCGGCATAAAGTTCCCCGAAGGCTCGCCACCGATAATGTAGATCAAGAACATCCTTTTGAATCTCGTCAAATATTTTTTTGACGTCCGCAGGCATTACTCTTACTTTTTTCATTACTCTATAAAGCATCCTGAGAAATATTAGATGCCACAATTAGTCTACCTTCATTTCATTTGGCTGAATGTGAACATTCTTTCCATCCCACGAGACTACCATTGGAGCCCCAGCCTTTTTGTGCTTTCGTTTAGCCGCGTTGATACCTTCCTCAAAGGCAAGCCGAATCCTTTCGGACATCTCAGGGCTACAAAGGTTAAAGCTTTCGCCCAAATCTCCGTTGCCCAGGTCATAGACCGCACCGATATCAAAGTCCTCGTCTGCGAGAATTTCTTCGATTTCTTCGTCAGTCAACATAATTCTATGGCCGCAGCCTATTCAACATTCTCGGAAATGGAATTGTCTCACGGACGTGTTCGATGCCGGCCATCCAGGCGGTGCAGCGTTCGATGCCCATACCGAAACCGGCGTGAGGGACGCTGCCGTAGCGACGGAGGTCGAGGTACCATTCGAAGGTTGCTTGATCTAGTCCGTGATGTTTTAGCTGCTCGATCAGGTAATCGAGATTCGCGGCACGTTCGCCGCCGCCGATTATTTCGCCGTAGCCTTCAGGGGCGAGCAGGTCGATGCCGAGAGCACATTCCGGGCGTTCCGGATCAACTTCGAAGTAAAACCCTTTGATCGCAGCGGGGAAGTGATGGACGAAAACCGGTTTACCGTGCTGTGTGGAGAGATATGTTTCGTCCGGAGCACCGAAGTCGCCGCCCCATTCGAAATTATTTTCAAGCTCGCCCTTGGCAAAGCCCTCTTGCAGCATTTTGACGGCATCGTCGTAATGCAGTCGCGGGAACGGAGCGTTGATGGCTTCGAGAACGGTCGTGTCGCGTTCGAGCGTTTTTAGCTCTTCCTGACGGTCGGTCAGAACGCATTCGACTATCGACAATATCATCGATTCGCCGAGGTCCATCATATCTTCGTAGCTTGCGTAAGCAACCTCCGGCTCGACCATCCAGAATTCGGTCAAGTGACGCCGTGTCTTAGACTTTTCAGCACGAAACGTCGGCCCAAAGGCGTATGATTTGCCAAATGCGGCGGCTGTCGCTTCGTTATAAAGCTGGCCGGATTGCGTTAAATACGCTTTATCGTCGCCAAAATAATCAACTTCGAACAGAGTCGTCGTGCCTTCGCACGCGGCAGGCGTGAATATCGGCGTGTCGGCGAGCGTAAAACCATTGTCGTCAAAGAAATCACGGACTGCTTTGATGACGGTATGACGGATCTTTAGCACCGCGTGTTGCTTTTTCGAACGGATCCACAGATGGCGGTTGTCCATCAGGAATTCGGTCCCGTGCTCTTTCGGCGTAATCGGGTAATCGTGGACGTTTTGCAGAACTTCGAGTGCGGTCACATCGAGTTCGACGCCGATCGACGAACGCGTGTCCTCTTTGACAGTGCCGGTGACGATGATCGAGCTTTCCTGCCCTATCGAGTCCGCCAGATCGTACAATGCCTCGTCATTAGGCTTAAAAACAACGCACTGCACAATGCCCGTGCCGTCACGCATTTGCATAAACACGAGCTTGCCGCTCGAACGTTTGTTATAAAGCCAGCCCTTAAGCGTGACCGACTCGCCGACGTGATCTTTTAGTTGGTTGATGTAAGTTTGCGACATAAAATACAATTCTAACGATAAATCACCAACTAAAAAAGGCCGAAGAAGACAAAATTGACCTTGCCGTCGCCGTCCTTTAGATAGGCTGTTCATTCGCGGAATGAATGGTCAACTCATGGCATTTATTTTTTTGATGAAACGTAATTGAAAGCCTTTGTCAGAGCAACGCCCAGAAGATATAGTATGCAAGCATTTATTATGGCACCAAAAACAGCATAAAACGTGAACAATGATTCACTGTGCAGTGCTTCGCCTGTTACTATGCCGGACTCAAAAACTATCCAAGCAAGCAGGATCCACCAAGGAGCAGTTAGTACCATCAAGATGAAAACCACGATCACATTACCGCCATCGATCAGGGAGACATAAAGCAGGCAAGTAGTGACCAACAATAAATGAATACCTGCCAACAACCAACCCGCTCTGGACTTAAAAAAATCAGCCATTAGTTAGCTCCTCATTGTTCGAGATATTCTCGCCACTTCACGGCCCAAACCGGCGAAGTTCGAGGTTAGACTTCAACAGTTTTAGAAAAAACTCCTAAATCCAAATATTTTGATAGAACATTACCACAATTCCACAACACCGCAAATCTCCTTTTGGCGAGCGGGAGAATGCTTTCAGTCCGCGTTTTCGTTAAAGTAAACCAATGGCTGACGAAAAGAAGAAAAAGAAGATCAATTACTCAAGCGCGTGGGCTGAGGCTCGCAAGATAATGTGGAATGCTCGTTGGCGGCTGTTTCTAGGCAGTGTGCTAATGCTGATCTCTAGATTCGCGAGTATGGTTTTGCCGGCGTCGACCAAGTATATAGGCGACGAGGTTTTTACCAAACAGCGTTACGACTTGCTCAAATGGATAGCCCTCGCCGTCGGCATATCGACGATCATCCAGAGTGCGACCGGATTTGCCTTGTCGCAGATACTTGGCGTCGCGGCGCAGCGGGCGATCACGGAGATGCGGAAAACCGTGATGCGCCATATCGAGCGGCTGCCGATCTCGTATTTTGACTCAACGCAGAGCGGCCAGCTGATCTCACGGATAATGAACGACGCCGAAGGAATTCGAAATTTAGTCGGAACCGGACTCGGGCAGATCCTCGGCAGTCTCGTGACGTCGGTGATCGCGATCGGCGTTCTTTTTTACATCAATTGGCGTCTGACAACGGCAACGATGATCGTGCTGGTGATATTCGGATCCGTACTGATGTATGCATTTAAGGTGTTGCGGCCCATCTTTAAGGAAAGGAATGTCATCAACGCCGATGTGACCGGTCGATTGGGCGAATCGCTTGGCGGCATCCGTATTGTAAAGGCTTACACTGCCGAGAAACGCGAAGAACTCTCATTTGCTCGCGGAGCTCATAAATTATTTCGCAATGTCGCCAAAACGGTGACGGGAGTTTCGGCAATTGCGTCGTTCTCGTCGTTGGTGATCGGTGCCGTCGCGGTCGTGATGATGATCCTCGGCGGCAGTGCCGTTTCGGCGAATACGATGACGCTGGGCGATTTTCTGATGTATATATCGTTCACATTTCTGCTCGCAATGCCGGTTTTTGAATTAACGGCCATCGGCACGCAGATCACCGAAGCGCTCGCGGGGCTCGACCGCATTCGCGAGGTTATGGCGATGACGACCGAGGACGAGGCGGACGCCGGCAAGGCACCTTTGCCGCACGTGGACGGAACGATCGATTTTGAGAACGTCTTTTTCGAATACGATCCGGGTGTGCCGGTTTTGAAAGGTGTCAGCTTTCATTCGGAGGCCGGCACTACGACGGCACTTGTCGGCTCCTCGGGTTCGGGCAAATCAACGATCCTGAGCCTTGTACTGAATTTTATCCAGCCGACCACGGGTGACATCAAGATCGACGGCAAAAATCTAAAGGAAGTGAAACTACGTGATTACAGACGGCATCTGGGGGTAGTGTTGCAAGATAATTTCCTATTTGACGGCACCATTCTCGAAAATATCCGTTTCTCAAACCCGGAGGCTAATCTGGAAACGATAAAAGAGACGTGCCGGGTCGCAAACGCCGACGAATTCATAGAGAAATTTCCGAACGGATACGACACCATCGTCGGTGAACGCGGCGTTAAACTCTCGGGCGGCCAACGGCAGCGGATCGCGATCGCTCGAGCGCTGCTCGCTGACCCGAAAATACTGATCCTCGACGAAGCCACATCCAGCCTCGACAGCGAATCAGAAGCGCTTATTCAAGAAGGCCTCAACAACCTGCGTAAAGGCCGCACGACGTTTGTTATCGCACATCGACTTTCGACGATCCGAAGCGCCCATCAGATCTTCGTTGTCGAAGCCGGTGAGATACTCGAACGCGGCAGCCACGAGGAACTGGTCGCCCTCGACGGTAGGTACAAACAGTTATATGATAAGCAGTACCGATTTGAACAAAATCTCTTTGTAAATCCCGGCGAGGATTTTACCGGCTCCGCAGCCGAAAACCTTGCACAAACGAAACTGTAATTGGAGAATATTGATGGCCGACCAACAAAACTATAAAAACCACACTCGCTGGCATCCGCTCTTCCACTTTGTGGTGATGCCGTTACTCGTACTCAACTTCCTTTCGCACATCGTTCGGCTATTTATGGCCGCTCCCGAGAGCGGACGAAAGGCACTTGCGTGGTGGACGCTTTTGAGTCTTACGCTGATCCTGCTTGGGATCGCCGGACGCTTGCAGGCACTAAAGTCTCAGGACCGGGTTATAAGGTTAGAAGAAAGGCTTCGTTATAAAGAGGTTTTGGACGCCGACCTTGCGAAACGTGCTTCGGAATTGCCTGCGTCCCAGATCATCTCGTTGAGATTTGCACCTGACGAAGAACTCGCCGGGCTTGTCTCGCAAGTGCTAGACGGAAAGCTGAATAGCTCGAAAGAGATCAAGATGGCGATCAAGAATTGGCGTGCCGACGATCACAGGGTGTGACTCTCAGCGATCGTGCCTGCTGACTTCGTCCGACTCTAATTCGCTCTCGATAAGAGACCTTAGGCGTGGGAATCTATCGACGTTTCCGATCGCGCGATCGACTATGCGAAACATCGGCTGGATAAATGGAATGAAGTAGGTCTTGCCGCGCACCGCCGACTGGTACGAGAATGTGCCGACCGCCTTGAGACAGCGTTGGATGGTTTGCAATCGAAACTCGCAGGCAAAATCGTCCTCGTCGATCTTGGGCATTCCTAAAGTCCGCCTGACGTCCAGGAAGTAACGCCTGCGATCGGCGAGCCACTCAGGCGGCGGCGGTACCGTGATCCGGTCGAGCAGAAGCGATACAAGATCGTACGCGGGCGACCCGATACGCGCATCCTGATGATCGATGATCCGCATTTGGCCCTTGGAGTCAAGCATCAGATTTGCCGCGTGGAAATCACGATGACACAACACAACTGCACATTTCTCCAGATCAGCTGCGAGTTCGTCAAATTCGGCTGAGATCGCCGCGTCTTCGGCAGTGTCGAGTGGTCTGGACAGATACGTCTCAAAATAATGGGTTTTGAAAAAATTAAGTTCCCATAGCAACTTTTCTCTATCAAACTTCAGTCTGGACGCTATTGAGTCCATCTCAAACGCGATCGGTGTCGCGGTTTGGATCCGGGCGATCAGTGAAATCGCTTCATTGAGAAGTCGTCCGCTTCGTTCCTTAGGAGCCTCAAGCAAGACGTCCCTCAGGACAGTGTCGCCAAGGTCTTCCTGGATTATCACGCCCAGGCCTCCGTCAAAATCGTAGATCTCGGCAACCGGGAGATGGGATGCCAGAAATAACTTCGTTGCATCAATATAATTCTGTTCTTCCGGGATAAAAGATTCTGGATACACACACCCGATCGCCGATGCCCCTTTCCATTGTATTCGGTAATATTCGCGCGTCGAAGCATCCGCAGTCAGAGCCGTAAATTCGGTCGACTGGCCGCGAGCCTCCAGAAACTGTTTAAGTCGGTTTACGTATTCAGACATCGCAAATATTTACGAACGGTCAATTCAACGGAACTATATAGTTTTCACCCTGGACGTATCCCTTCATTGCCTTTTCGGGTATTTCAGTACAATTTCGCACCATATCGGCTCGGACAATGGCGGCATTCTCGAAGTGTTCGCCCGGCTCGATCGTAACTCCATCGGCGACGATGGTCCGGTAGAGCGTTGCACCGTCGCCGATCGTCACGTCGTCCCACAGGACCGAATCTTTGAGGCTCGCCGCACCCGCCATCACACAATTGCGGCCAAAATGAACATCGCCGCTGCCCATCATTGATAGTGAAATATCGAGATATCTAGGAATTGTCGACAATTCGAACCAGTTGGCGTCGGTGACATACGTAGCGATTTTTTCGCCCGCCGCGAGTGCCGGATTATAAAATGTCGGAACAATATCTGAGTACACACCGCGCGGAATGTAATCGAACACGCGAGGCTCAAGAATATGGATGCCGGTAAACATCAGCGGCGTTACAATTTCGTGTTCGACGTCCTTTATCTCTTGTCCGGAAACGGGCGTTGCATAATCGCCAAACCCCGTAACCCAACCATCAGCAGTGCCCACGATCGTAAATCTCTCGCGCTTCGAATTAGGCTTAAGTATCATCGTCGCGATCGCCCCTGATCGCTTATGCGCCTCGATCGCGGCGGCAATATCGATGTCCGTGATGATCTTTCCGTTGACAATTATAAAGGTGCTGTCCTCCAGAAATTGGCGGGCATTATCGAGTGCACCGGCCGTCCCAAGTATCTTCGGCACTTCGCGGGTATATTCGATATGGACACCGAATTGGTCACCGTCGCCGAGAGCGTCGATCACTGAATCGGGTTGGTGATGCAGATTGACGACAAAATCCTTGATACCGAATTTGGCGACGTATTCAGCAACGTAACCGACCAGCGGCTTGCCTAGGAAGGGTATCGCCGGCTTAGTACGATCTATTGTTAATGGAAATAGCCGCGTGCCGAACCCGGCCGCGAGGATCATCGCCTTCATAATTATGCTTTAGAGGTCAATGCTATATTTTAGCGGATCGGCCGGATATGTCGAATCAGTTCGAAGAAAACAAAAATGACCGGCGAGTGAACACCGGCCATCTTTGAGTTGTGACGCTATCAACGATTAATGCGAGTTGAAGTTTGCGGTCGGATAGTCGCCGGTTGCTCCCCACTCAAATCGTCCAAGTCCTGCAGTGCTTCCCAAAGTGTAGAAGAAGTTCTGCGTCGAATCGACATTAGGTCGCCAAATGGCAACGTCGGTTTTGCCGTCGCCGTCATAGTCGCCCTGGACCACATAGTCGGTCGACGATGTGCCAAATACCGCGTACGGAGCGGCACTGATGACGCCAGTCGAACTCGGCACGACAAACCAGGAGATATTCCCCCCTACACCACGGGCAACCGCGACATCTGTCTTGCCGTCACCGTCATAGTCGCCGGGGACGATCAGATCGGTGGGTGTACCGAAGTTGATGGTATCGGTGCCGCCGGTGGCAAATTGCCGCCAGAATCGGGCCTGGCCGCCGCCGTCATTGCGCTGGATGACAAAGTCGTTTTTGCCGTCACCATCGTAATCACCCGGAGCAGGGAAGTCACCCGTCGAACCCCACGGCACGAAACTCACAGGACCGGATTGGCTCGTACGGTAATACCAAACGCTCTGGTCGCCCGGATTTATGCCGTTGCGGAATACAGCAACGTCGGCCTTGTTATCGCCGTCATAGTCGCCCACAACGGAAGGATCGTCGCCGGACTGGCCAAAGTATTCTATTCTAAGCGTACTTGTCTGGCTCTGGAATATATAGAATGCAGCAACCGTTGCCGCACCGGGACGCCAAACAGCGATGTCCGTCTTATTGTCGCCGTCATAATCCTCGGGAACAAAGAAGTCCGATGCGAGGCCCCAGACAAAGAAGTTCCAACAAGCGGGTTCCGCTTGTCCGTTAGTACACGCGTACCAGGTTACCTCGCCGCTCGGGCCGCCGCCGGTGTTTCTAACAACTGAATAGTCGGTCTTGCCGTCACCGTTGAAGTCCACGGGTGCGCTCGCAGTTGCCGGTCCGGCAGCCGTCAGAGTCAAATTGGCGGCGGAAACAGCTCCGGTATCGCCCTGTCCGTGATCGGTTAAGCGCAGCGTCCAAGTGCCATTTGACGTCGGGATTGCCGCAAATGCTGTATTAATGGTCGTTGCCGGTGCAGGGCTAGTAGCTCCGGCACCGCCAACCGCAGTTGAACGATATAATCCGGATGGCACAGCCGAACCTGCAGCCGTTGCAATCGCCGCTTGCCACCATCCGCCTGACGGCGGAGACGAGGCAGCGTCACTAAACTCATACGGCCCCGCGAGGGTCGAACTGTCTCCGCAACCAGTTGCAGTGGTTGCACCGGTGCGGCCAAAGATAACGTGATTTGCACCGTTCGGAGCGATCAAAACTGCTTTAATGTCTGCCATCCACGTGTGGATCGGAGAGCCAAATGTCATATCAACACCTACCGCCGATGGACTTCCGGGAATTCCCGTTACAGTAAAAGTTACGTCCCTCGATGTTGGTGGGTTGGCATCATTACATCCAGACAGCACCGCATCAGGGATCGCCCCGAGAGTCGGTGCGTTTGCCGCAAACACGGCTGTTGGGGAAGTCGGTCGAGCAACCGACCTTTCATCCTTAGATTTTGCGACCACCTGGTTTAGGCCAACACCATAGATCAAGCCACCGATTGCCAATGCCAAGACTACCATCGAGTAGATCGCGGCCTTGCCCCTCTCATCCAACTTCTTAAAGTTATTCATAATTGATTTCCCTAGGTCTAAAATTATCAACGCCTGACCATAGCTCGAACCGATCACAATGGTTGGTCGATACTTGAATTGCCTCTTAAGACTGAAAATGTACGTAACTGATGTTAAGAAAAGTACTTCGAATCGTCTTGATTGTCAAGGATTGTGTAAGTGTCGTTTGGACTCTTGGCTGAACGTTCACGGACGGGATAAGAACGAACGATCAAGGACCGCAGACATCGGCTCAAATTGGTTCGCCGCGGTCGGACACACTTAATGTAACCGTGCGATCTATTTGACCGAACTTCCGTATCTGTTCTAATGTTTACCGCAGTACAACGGATCCAATAATTCTAAAAACCAATGAATCAAATCACGCTCGAAAAGAATGACCGGAGAGAGATCTTCGGCTGGCTCACATATGATTGGGCAAATTCGGCCTTTTTCACGACCGTCGTAACCGTTTTGGCGGGGCCGTACATCACGTCACTCGCTCAGAACGATGTCGGCACGAGCGGTGTTGTTCTGAGACTCGGGCCGATAGGTTCGATCACCGCTGATAACTTGTTTACATCGACCCTCGGCGTATCAATATTTTTACAGATATTCCTACTGCCCCTTTTGGGCTCCATCGCCGATTTTACGCCGCTCAAGAAAAAGATGATGGCGGCATTCTGCTACGTCGGAGTGCTCTCGAGTTCGCTTCTGTTCTTTATTAACGGCGACTCTTACCTGTGGGGATGCCTCTTTCTACTGATAGCAAACATCTGCTTTGCTGCCTCAAACGTATTTTATAATTCGTTCTTAGTCGATATCACGACCGAGGATCGTCGCGACAGCACATCCAGTTACGGTTATGCGGCGGGCTATCTCGGCGGCCTGATAATGCTCGTGCTCAATCTGGCACTCATTAATTTTGGTTCGTCGTACGGTATCGATCAGGGGCTGGCGGTCAGGATCTCGATGCTTGCGGCGTCGCTCTGGTGGGGTCTATTTGCTGCCGTCACATTTTACCTTGTCCGCTCCAGGACACCCGAGCGGATCGAAACGGGTAAACGATTGATCTCGGTCGGATTTATTGAGATATGGCGGACGATGAAAGAACTGGCGGGGCTCAAATACACTCTATTGTTCCTAATAGGCTACCTGCTCTACAATGACGGCATTCAGACCGTGATCCTGAACTCATCCATCTTTCTATCTCAAGAGCTATTTGTCTCGAAGGGACTCCAGTCGAGCCCGTCGTTTCTGCTGGGCATATTCTTTGTCGCTCAGGTATTTGCTCTTATAGGGGCGTTGGTATTTGAACGCATCGCACGCGTCATTGGTGCTAAGCGCACGATCATCGTGTGTCTGACTATCTGGTCCGCGATCGTGATCTACGCCTATGGTTTCCTGCAGACGGCACTTCACGCGTGGATAATGGCAGTATTCATCGGGCTTGTGCTGGGCAGTACACAGGCACTGTCGCGTTCACTGTTTTCACAGATGATCCCTAAGTCTAGGGAATCATCGTTTTTTGGGCTTTACGAGATATCAGAAAAGGGAACGTCGTGGATCGGGAATGCCGTGTTTGCCGTGGTGGTCGGGACGACAGGTTCATACAGGCAAGCGATTTTGGCTTTGATCGTATTCTTTGTCGCCGGCAGTCTGATACTGCTCTTTACTAATACCGCCAAGGCGATACACGCGGCCGGCAATCTGACCTCGGAGGAGGCGGCACAGCTCATCGAACAGCGATAGCCTGCTTCGGCGGACGCCAATTCGTAGAGATATTAGTGGGTAGAAATGGAAGAGGCCAGGGCAAATTCGCCCCGGCCTCTTTTGATCTGACAATGTCGGATCAAATTAGTGTGAGTTGGAGTTGGCAACCGGATAGTCACCGTTTGCACCGAACGCAAATGTAGTAACGGCGTTCGAAGTCGTTCCGAGCGACCAGAAAGCATTTGCTCCAGCCGTCGGACGCCATATAGCGACATCGGTCTTGCCGTCACCGTCATAATCACCCTGTACGGGAGAGTCGGTCGCGGACGCTCCAAATGTGCGATAGTTGATCGCGCCATTCGAACTGTTTCGCCATTGCCACTGAATAGCACCGGATACGCCTCGGGCAGTAGCAATGTCGGTCTTGCCGTCGCCGTCGTAGTCGCCGGGAACAATAACGTCAGTCGGTGTTCCAAAGATCACGGTCGGCTGTGCGACATTGGCATCCGAGAGGATCCAGTATCCGGCTTGGCCGCCACCGGCGTTACGCTGAATGCCGAAATCAGCCTTTCCATTTCCGTCATAGTCGCCGGGTGCCGGGTAATCGCCATTCATACCCCAGGGCACAAATGAAACAGCTCCGTTTGCGACTGTGCGGAAATACCAGGTGCTCTGGGCACCGGCAGTAGCTCCCGCACGGTACACAGCCAGATCATCCTTGCCGTCGCCGTTGTAGTCACCAACGACCGTCGGATCGTCACCGGTTTGGCCAAACGCCTCCTGACGAAGCGTCGAGGTCGCGCTGTTCAGGATGTAGTAGGTTGCAACGGTCGCAGCACCGGGACGCCAGACAACGATGTCATCTTTGCCGTCACCGTCGTAGTCGCCGGAGATAAAGAAATCGGTCGCAAGTCCCCAATCCGCTGCTGCGGTCGGTGCTGCCGATCCGTTAATGTTCCAGTACCATCGAACCTGGCCGCTGGGTCCGCCGCCTACGTTACGAACTACAGAGTAGTCGGTCTTGCCGTCGCCGTTGAAATCGACCGGAGCATCGCCTGCCGGAGCAGCCGCCGGGATGTATTCAAAGGTGTCGATTCCGATATAGTCCGAGTTATCACCCGTCGGGCCGCCAAGTTCGACGAAGTAACGAAATCCAACGCGTCCGCTGGTCGGGCCTGAAAGGCCTGAAAGCGTCAAAGTAAACTGCGTCCACGTTTCGGGATATGCACCGCCCGTATCGTAGGTCGGATTTATATCAAGCAAGAGTGTAGTAAAGTCACCCAACGAAGAATCACTAGTGCCAACATTTGTGCTCGCACCTGCCGTAGACAAACGGATCTGCATACGATCCGGATACGGATTTGCGTCGACTGTACGCGTGTAAAACTTGATCTGGTCGCCGTTGTTGAAAGTACGATTTGGCGTTAGCAGCCAGTTGCTGATCGTATTAGCTCCGGTCGTGTTGTTAAAATTGGCGCCGATGTACGAGTTTGTCGCACCCGTGTGTGACGGAAACACCGTAGGGTTGCCCTGAAACCAAGTGGTCGAACCTGCCGTCGTGCTGTTGTTTTTTCCCCACCAATCAGGGATGGGCGCGGAACCGGTGGCTCCGGTCGGCGAAACGATGGTGTCAAACCCTTCGGTAAATGCCTGAGCGTTAGCCACTATGGCCCCCGCACCTAAAACTATCGCTAAAACCAACATCGTCGAAATCGTTCTTAAGAACGATCCGGTTGATTTAGAATCATTGATCTTTTTCATAATTCGTATGAGTCTCCCCTTAGTTTGATCAAGACGGTATGTCGTCTAGTTCTCTCGAGCCTTGTAATTGAAATGGTATTGTAAACACTGAAACTTTACGTCACATTCGCGGCACTGTCAAGACAATCGGAATATTCCGGCGACTACTAAACTAGACTGTCTACGAAGGCGGGAATTTGTACCACGGTCGATCCGGCGGCAGATCAGAATTATCGATCCGGAATACCGAGAAAAACCACGATTCCACGACGTTAAATTTGAAAATCAATGCCAATACGGCTAGATTTGTAATGAGGACGATGAAAAATGAATAGTACAAACGATAAGATCATCACGATCTTCGGTGGATCAAAGTGTACTGAGGATTCGCACGAGTATCAGGAGGCGATGGCCTTGGGGTCAAAACTTGCTGATGCCGGCTATACCATCTGTACCGGTGGCTATCTTGGCATAATGGAGGCTGCTTCACGCGGAGCCCGCGAAAAGGGCGGACGCGTGCTCGGTATCGTTATGAATCAGTTCAAATCCGAGCCGAATCGGTTTTTGACCGACAAGGTTGCAACCGACCATTTCTACGATCGCCTACAGAATCTTATACTGCGATCCTCGGGCTTTGTTGCATTTCGCGGCGGAATGGGGACGGTGACCGAGGTGTCGCTGGTGTGGAACAAGTTGCAGACGCGCATCCTCGGGTCGCGGCCGCTAGTCCTGATCGGGGACTGTTGGCCGCCCGTGGTCAAGGCCTGGCAGACTTCGCTCGTCGTGAGCGACGCAGATGTCGGGATCCTAAATTTTGCGGACGACGCCGAGCAGGCGTTTAAGATCATTGATACCAAGTCGAATGGAGTTTTGCTATGAATTGCCCAAAATGCACAATGGCACTGTTACCGGATGCTAAATTTTGCGGTTCGTGCGGGTTTACGCTCGCCCAACAACCGCAAGCTCCGACACCTGCGGCCCCGCCCGTCCAATCACAACAGCAGACGACGATGCCACCACCGCAAGGCGGTGCTTTCCACTTTGACACTGACGGGCGCGGTCAGGGACGCGGTTACACGTGGGCGATCGATCATCAGGGTGCATTCGCTCTGGCTGTTGTAAATCTGCAAGCAGAGCAATCCATCTCGGCCGAGGCCGGAGCGATGGTCTCGATGTCGGGAAATATCGATCTGATGTCGGAAATGAAGGGCGGCGTTTTTGGCGCTCTAAAACGTGCAGTCGGCGGCGAATCAGCCTTTGTATCTACATTTACAGCGAAGGACGGACCCGGCGAAGTAACGCTCGCTCCGGGAGCACCGGGCGATGTTGCCGGACTTGAAATGCGTGGGCAGACTTTTTGGGTGCAATCAAGCTCGTATCTTGCCGGCGATGTTTCACTCCAAGTAGATACCAAAATGGGCGGGGCCAAATCATTCTTTGGCGGCGAAGGCCTGTTCCTGCTTCAGGTTTCCGGAACCGGATTGTTGCTGCTGTCGTCATTCGGTGCGATCCATCGCAAGACGCTGGCGCCCGGTGAGCGATATGTCGTCGATACCGGACATCTCGTCGCTTGGGAAGGCCATATGCAATACAGCCTCAGAAAGGCCGCAAAGAGTGGACTTCTCCGTAGCTTTCTAAGCGGTGAGGGTATGGTCGCCGAATTCAACGGCCCGGGCGAGATCTTGATACAGACACGTAATCTCGCCGCATTTGCCGGACTCCTCAAGCCATTCTTCCCGACGCAGGGCGGTAGCGGCGGCGGTTTCAGCATCGGTAGTTGATTATAAATTTCGCAATAACCGGAATCTAACTTTGGACACCAACGCCATAAATTCCGATCGGCATAACGACCAACACGAAACCGTGATCCAGGCGACCGCGGTTTCACGCGGTGTGGCCGCAGGGCGGGCCGTATGCCTCTTCGGCACAAAACGGCAATACTTTCTCACTCATATAGAAAATAGTGCGATCGACCACGAGATCGGGCGATTTCGAACGGCGGTTACGACGGCGTCAAAGCAACTCAACGATCTGATCAAGTCCCCAGATATTAAGGCCAAAAGCTCCGGCGACATCTTTGACGCGCATCTGATGATGCTCGAACACTCGACCTTGGCGGCGGACGTCGAGGCATTTATCAGGTCAGCTCTCGTCACAGCGGAATGGGCTCTGAGGCGGGTCGCCGAAAACTTTTCAAATAAGCAGGCAGCGGTTTCCGACGCGAACCTGCGCGACCGTATAGCGGACTTCGAGGACCTTTGCGATCGTGTGCTAAACGCCCTCGACGGTAAGGCCGTCACGCTACCCGTGATCACTTCGGACTCAGTGATCGTGGCCTCGATCATCCGTCCGTCAACGCTTATCGAACTGGGACGGCAAAAACCCTCGGCGATCGTCACAGAACACGGCGGTTGGACGTCACATTCCTTCATATTAGCTCGCGAATTAAAGATACCGGCGGTGACGGGCGTTAAGTCAGCCCTAAAGCTGATCCGCGACGGCACATCACTTTCGGTCGATGGCTTTACGGGCGCACTGACGATCGATCCGTCAAGCGAAACGCTCGAACAGATCAAATCACATACTTTCGTTGCCGAACCGATTAAGTTCGACGCTGCGAGCACTCGATCGACAACGATCGACGGGCGCGAGATCATTCTGCGAGCCAATATCGACCTCGTCGACCCCGCACCGCTTTTAGCACAAACCGCCGCTAAGGGCGTCGGACTTCTACGGTCCGAGTACCTCTTTCAGGATGTCAGCGTCGGTTACCCGAGTGAGGATGCCCAGTTTGAAGCGTATAAGCTTTCCGCATCGAATTGCGGCCCTGAAGGCGTTCGGATCAGGACATTTGACCTACAGGTCGACCAAGTAAATCACCCTGCTGAGATCCGTGAGATGAATCCCGCACTTGGGCTCCGTGGTCTGCGGCTGAGTCTAGCCGACAGGCCGCATTTTCGTGAGCAGATCAGAGCCATCCTGAGGGCTGGAGCATACGGAAATGTCAGTATGGTCTTGCCGATGGTCTCGGGTGTGGCGGACTTATCTACTGTGCGTGAAATGATCGCTGACGAAACCGCCGCACTCGCTGCCCAAGGCACGCCCGTGCCGCCGATGCCGTTGGGTGCGATGATCGAGATGCCATCGGCCGTTCTGACCGTGGACGATATCGCAAAACACGCAGATTTTCTGTGTCTTGGGACAAACGACCTGGTCCAATATCTGTTGTCCGCCGACCGAGATAATGAATCGGTTGCACATAATTATCAGACACTACATCCATCGGTTGTACGATCGATCTCGATGGTGTTCAGGGCCGCCGATCTGCAAGGCAAAAGCACTGTCGTCTGCGGGGAGATGGCCGGGTCGCCGTTTTACCTCCCGTTGCTGATCGGACTCGGGGCAAGGGAATTCAGTATGAACCCGGATTCGCTTGGGGCGATCAGGCAAGTCATCGGCAGGATCTCGTTTGATGAGTGCCGGGAACTCGCCCGAAAGGCATCCGTCCTCGAAACCGCCGACGCTATCGAGGCATATATGAACGATTTCTATCGCCGCAACTGGCCGCACGTTTTCCCCGGCGGGATCAGTTCGTCAACTTGATCACTACTTTGGCCGCCACAAGAAAAAAATAGAATTAAACATTGTTTGATCATTTATTTGAGCAGACGCCGGGACGAGCCCCTTCCGGCACTCTAATTTCAGATGAATGTTCGCTGCCAAAACGTCATAAACATCGCCTTTGCATTGACCGCAATGGCATTTACGACCGTGCCCGCGTTTTCGCAAGTAAGTTTGGTCAATATGGCTGACCGCTACGTCGCGAGCGGGGGGATAGCCACGGGTGATGGTGAAATAGCTAATTCAAAGTTACCCAAAGTTAAAGCTGAGAGCTCATCATCCGCTCACCCGTCGACCCTTCACCGCATCGGCGCTCACGACCTTTTGAAGATCGAAATTGTGAACGCCAACGTCCGTCCCCGTATTCTGCGGGTCGGGGGCGATGGCTGTATCGTCTTTCCGCTGGCAGGCGAGGACGTTTGTATTGCCGGAAAGACCGCGGGCGAGGCTGAGGCCCAGATCGCCTCGGCGATTAAGCTTTTTGAAAGGACGGCGATAAAGATCGAGGTTCTTGACCGAACAAGCCACGTCGTCAACATCGCCGGCCTTGTCGATCAACCCGGCGAACAGCAGATAATGCGTGACGCCGTGCCATTTTTCGTCGTCCGTGCGGGATTGACACTGAACCGTGCGGCAAAAGGTGTCCGCATTGTAAGGAACGCCTCCGAGGTAACCGAAGATTTCGCGTTGAGCGACGCTCGATTGAACGAAGTGTTTGTATATCCGGGTGACACGGTCGAGTTTTTCTAGTTAATTTGCGGACAACATTGAATTCTTGTTAAAAGAATGTAAATGTTCAACAATTTTTGTTATACTTTGACAGCCTTAGATTCGAAGTACGCTGGGCAATCGCGGTTGCGAAAGCAAACGAGGAAAGTCCGAACACCAAAGGGCAGCGAGCCGGATAACGTCCGGGCGTCCGCTTATGGCGGATGACGACAAGTGCAACAGAGAATATTCCAGCCTCGCAAGGGGTAATGGGTGAAACGGTGAGGTAAGAGCTCACCGGCGTCGGTGGTAACATCGGCGGCCAGGTAAACTCCTCGTGGTGCAAGATCAAATAGGGAAACGCAGAATGTAAGCGGCCCGCTTACTGTCCAAACCGAAAGGTGAGGCGGCGTTTCCGGGTAGATCGCTTGAGCCTGTCGGTAACGGCAAGCCTAGATGAATGATTGCCATTCGCCGAAAGGTGAATACAAAATTCGGCTTACAGGCGTACTTCGAATTATCAGGCACTCTCAATTTTAATGTTCCCAACGGAGGAATTTTGCTTATATGGCAAATCGGAAAGGTGTTTTTATAGGGGCTTATGTGCCCAATGAATTAAAGGAATCGCTTCGGCGTCGGGCGGCCGCAGAACATCGTACACTCTCACAGGAGATCACTCGCATACTCGTCGAGGCCGTTCACGGCAAGGGACTGCCGGCAGGAAGCGTCGATCGGCGGGATACTAACGCAATACCGCGGCGACGTGCCACCGATCCGCAGATCAGACGGCGTGCCGAGGATCTGCCGTACATCCCCGAAGAGGGCAAAAAGTAGGTTCCGCAGAAACTTAATACGGCACAGCATCGCGCTCCGAAACGGGGTGCGGTGCTTTTCTATTTGATAGTGCGGTTTGCTAAGATTATTACCGATGGATAAAAAGGTCGTCACTGCTGCTATTGTCGGGCTGATCGTGGGTGCGATAGGCGGATTTATGATTACAAATTCGCTTAATCGATCTGAAATGAATTCGGCAATGTCCAATGTTGCCAATGTCGCTGCCAGCACTCCCGGTGCAAATCGCCCGGACGATCAGATGAATATCAGCCTCGACGAGATCAAGGCAAAGATCGCCGAGGCCGACGCAAATCCGACCAATTTGGGATTCCAAAAGGGACTCGGGGTCGCATTGTACCGTTACGGCACCTTAAAGCGCGACGCCGATATCGTCACCGAAGCAATTAGGCTGCTCGAGCGGGCTCAAAGCATTGACGCCAAAGATTACGACGTGATCGTCGCTCTAGGCAATTCGTACTTCGATCTAGGTTATTTCAAAAAGGAATCAGCGAACTTAAAAAGGTCGCGCGACTTTTACAAACTGGCGCTTTTGCAAAGGCCGAAGGATGCCGATGTGATGACCGATCTTGCGTTGTCATACTTTCTGGATGAACCATCTGACCTTCCGCGGTCGCTGGAGGAATTTCAGAAAGCACTCACCGCAAACCCAAAACACGAGCGTGCCCTAACTTACCTGACGCAGACTTATATGCTACAAGGGAAATTTGACGAGGCCGGAAGATCACTTGAGAAACTGAAGGCGGCTAATCCGAAAAATGAGTCGATCGAAGAGTTGGCACGCTTGATCGCGGCAAAAGGGGCTCCGGCTGTCAAATGAGGGAATTTGTCGTAGTTTTGCTCGTTATCCTGATATTACTCGGAATAACGGCTTTCAAATATCGACGACAGATCGCGATGGTGATCGGATTTGGCAAAATGCTCCGCGATGCACGCTCAAATATCAAACAGGCGTCGTCGCCGAGGCAGGTAAACGCCGAACCGTCGGAACTCGTCAACTGCACGCGATGCGGTACCTGGGTGCCAAAGGATAGAGCGATCCGCTTTGACGCGAAAACTTATTATTGTTCGAAGGATTGTGTCCGTACTTCAATGACGTCCGTTTAACGATCACGGCACAAAGGTCGTGAGGTACCATCGGATCAGTTGTTCGCCAAAAAGTATAGCGATGATCGAACCGATACCGAGGAAGATTCCAAATGGGATCTGCGTTTGCAGATCCTTTTCTTTTTGACGTGATACGAGGGCGACGCCGGCGACCGCACCGGTAAATGCTCCGATAAAGATCGTCAAAAGCGTCAATCGCCAACCGAGCAGAGCCCCGATACCGAATAGCAGCTTTACATCGCCGAGGCCCATCGCGTCGACGCCGCGAAGAGCTTTCCAAATTGCCCCGACCGCCCACAGAAGCCCGCCGCCGACCAATGTCCCCAAAACCGCACCGGCCAGTGAAACTGCCCAAGCAGGATATCCGGCGAGCCACGAGACCGGACCATATAGCGTGTCCGAAAAATAATTACCCGCAAACGCGATCGGAAACACCACACGAACGATCAACGCGATGATAAACATCGGGTAGGTGATCACGTTCGGCAGGATCATATGCTCGGCGTCTATGAATACCAGTGCAGTCATCGTCGCGGCAAATGCCAGAGCGACCGGCAAGTATGGCGTTAGACCGACCTGCCAATACACAAGGCAAAAGAGCAGGGCAGTCAGCAGTTCGACGGCCGGATAACGCCCCGCGATAGGTTCTTTGCAACTTGCACATTTACCGCCAAGCATCAGCCATCCGAGTATGGGGACGTTATGCCACGGTTTAATGCCGGTGCCGCATTTTGGGCACTTTGAGGACGGCAGCAGCGAGAGTTCGTTCGGGACGCGATAGATCACGACATTGAGAAAACTGCCGATAGATGCTCCGATGACGAAAACAAAAAGGTAGCCAAAGTATTCGGGTATGCCAAGTAGTGCCTCAAGCGAAGCTAGGAAAAATGTTTGCATCAGGGTAATTGTCGAGAAGTTGTTCGAAAAGAAACGCCGAGATAATAGTAATGATTTCCAGCGGAAAAGAAAAGACGATCTTTATACCACAATTCTCAAATTATCTCTGCGAGAATGTCCAGTATTCCTAGCAAACCGCCTCAACATCAATTATTATTCTCTTATCAAAGTCCGATTTTGAAACAACTATATCTAAAGGAACAAACGTCTTGAAACCAACAGATACCAAAGATCCCGAATATTTTCACAAGGTTATAGACTGCCAGTACGCGTGCCCGGCCCATACGCCGGTGCCGGAATACATCCGCCTTATCGCCGAGGGCAGATATACAGAGGCGTATATGATCAACTGGGATTCGAACGTGTTTCCCGGCGTGCTCGGCCGTACGTGTGACCGCCCGTGCGAACCAGCGTGTCGTCGCGGCCGTCTCGAACAGGAACCCGTCGCCATCTGCCGTCTCAAACGCGTTGCGGCGGATAATCGCGATGACGTTATCCCGTATATGCCGCAGGGGCCTTTTAAGCCGAACGGCAAAAAGGTTGCCCTGATCGGTGGTGGCCCGGCTTCGCTTACGGTTGCGAGAGATCTTGCACCGCTTGGATACGAAATACATCTTTTCGACGAACAAAAGCTCGGCGGCGGGTTTATGCGGTCGCAGATCCCGGCGTTCCGTTTGCCGGAACACGTTTTGAATGACGAGGTCAATTACATCTTACGACTCGGCATCCATACGCAGTTTGAGCATTATGTCGATTCGCTCAAAGGTGTACTTGAGAAAGACTACGACGCTGTGTTTGTCGGTACCGGAGCACCGCGTGGACGCGATCTGCCTGATCTGCCGGGACGCCAAGAAGGCGATGCGAACATTCACATTGGAATTAACTGGCTTGGTAGCGTTGCCTTTGAGCATACCGAGAAGATCGGCAGACGAGTGATCGTTCTCGGCGGTGGTAATACAGCAATGGACTGCTGCCGCACGGCGCGGCGTCTCGGCGGCGACGATGTAAAGGTGATCGTCCGTTCGCCATTCGCCACAATGAAAGCCAGCCCGTGGGAAAAAGAGGACGCCCAGCACGAAGACATCCCGATCATCGATAATCACGTGCCTAAGAGCTTTGTGATTGAGGACGGCAGGCTCGTCGGGATGATGTTTGAAAAGGTCGAAGCCAAATACGACGAGAATGGCAAGCGTTCGCTCGTGCCGACCGGCGAAGACGATGTTTTCTATCCGGCTGATGACGTGCTGATCGCGGTTGGTCAGGAGAATAGCTTCCCTTGGATCGAGCGTGACCTTGGGGTCGAGTTCGACAAATGGGAAATGCCGATAGTGGACCGTGTCACATTCCAATCTACACTTCCGAAAGTCTTCTTCGGAGGCGATGCTGCATTTGGCCCCGAAAATGTCATTACCGCCGTTGCCCACGGTCACCAAGCGGCTGTTTCGATCGATCTGCATTGCAGCGGTAAAAATATCCACACCGAACGCCTCGATCCGTTCGTCAATCTCATCTCGCAGAAGATGGGCATCCACGAATGGGCGTACGACAGCGAAGTCGATCCGTACGAACGCCTTATCGTTCCTCAAACCGACAAATCGATCACGCTCAAAGATCGCAAGCAGGAGGTCGAGCTCGGTTTCGACCCGCTCGCCGGTTACGAGGAAGCCAAACGTTGTCTCAACTGCGACGTGCAGACGGTCTTTAACGCTCCGAAATGCATCGAGTGCGACGCGTGCGTCGACATCTGCCCGACGAGCTGCATCACGTTCACGGCCAACGAGCCCGAAGCCGAGCTTCGCCAGCACACCAAGGTTCCTGCCCTCAACCTCACGCAGGACCTCTACGTCTCCGAACCCGTCCCGCAGACGCTCCGCATCATGGCCAAAGACGAAGACGTCTGCCTCCACTGCGGCCTCTGCGCCGAACGCTGCCCCACCGCCGCCTGGGACATGCAGAAATTCTTCTACAACGTCACCAAAGCCGGCGAGCACAAATACGCCAACCTCGTCCAGATCCAAAGGAATTGAAATAATGCGGTCTAGCTTAATGTTGAATGAAGTGTGGTGCTACGGTCCTGTGAGTTTAATTATATTCTCAATGGCGGTACATAACGATAGATGAAGATACGCGTCCTATTGATTATCTTGATTGTTGGTCTTTCTATTTCGTTCGTAACGGAGTTTTGGCTGAATATGGATGAAGTTCGACGCATCTGGGAGGCGTGCGACAGTTCACCCGGATTTTCGTGTGATGCCGTTCCACAACATCCGGTCGCACTTCTTCACGTGCTTTCTTTTGTTTTGCTGGTGGCGGTGGCACTTGCAAGGAAGTACTACTGGGCGTTGGCCGTGGCAGTCGGATACTTCGCCCTAGACATTTTTGGTACATACGGGCGACTCGGCACCGGTTTTTTCGGCGGAAATATGTGCCCCGAAGGCCACCCCTGCTGGGCAGCTATCCGTCGAGCTACGTGGTTTGACTTGACCGCTCTTGTTATTCTCGCCGTGTCGACGATACTGATCACTTGGGAGGTCTTGCACAGAAGAAATGAGGTTAAGCGTTAATCCAGTTCATTCTGAATTACAACCGATCGCTTACGAAACTCTAAAATTGCCTCACGAAGGCCACAGAGTTCGAATCGAAGCGGTGCAAACAGGTTACGAAGCTGGGAAGTCTTCGTCGCGTAGCGATGGTTTGAATGTAGCCGTGGGTTTGAACCCACGGAAAGGATGAAAACAGATCCTCGTCGCGTAGCGACGACTGACCATTGCGACGCGGATCCAATTGTCGCTGACGCGACAAGAATATTTGGTCTGACGCACCGTTACCAGTGTCAATAAAGCTGCGAAGTCGAATACTTGCGAACAGCGACGAAAATTAAATGGATAATAAAGCGGACATCCTTGAGTTGGTAAGAATCGCGGCGGGGAACCGCATTCTTTTCCTATCGCATGCGATTAGACAGATGTCGCGGCCCGATCGGATGATAACGACGGCGGATATTCGTCGTATAATTAACGAAGGTGAGGTAATTGAAAATTATCCTGAGGATGCACGCGGACACAGTTGTCTTATTCTTGGCGTTGACGACGGACAGCGACCGATCCACGTCGTTTGTTCTCCAAAAGATGAGTATCTCGCGATAATTACTTGCTATCTTCCAGACGAAGACGAATGGTCGGACGATCTTAGTGTGAGGTTATAAACTATGAAATGTATGTACTGCAAAGGGAATCTGGAACGCGGCACCGCTCCGTTCCACGTTGACCGCAAAGGTTATCACTTAGTTTTGGACAAAGTCCCGGCCTTAGTCTGCCAACAATGCGGCGAAGTGTATTTTGGCGAAGCAGAAGTCGATTCGATCCAGGCCGCGACCCTCGCGATTGACGCTCAGGTCGATAAGATAGCGGTTCCGGCTTAATCAACGTCACCAAAGCCGGCGGGCACAAATACGCCAACCTCGTCCAGATCGAACGTAACGGGAATGGTGTTAAAGTTTAATTGAGGTAAATAATGACTACAGCAACAATGGACATAATGGAAAGGGTTGAATCGCTCCCTATCGATATGAAGATAGAATTGGTCGATAAGATTCTCGAAAGCTTGACGCCGAACCAGAAAGAGATCGATGAACTCTGGAAGATCGAAGTCGAACGACGTATCGATGATCTGGAAAGCGGCAAAGCTAAGACAATTCCCGGCGAGCAGGTCTTTGCAAACATTCGCGAGAGATACGGAAAGTGAATTATCGCTTTCTAGATGAGGCCGAAGCTGAGTTTTACGACGCCGTTGCGTATTATGAAGATTGCGAAGGCGGTTTGGGGATTGAACTGTCTCGCGAAGTCTTTAAGGCAATAGATCGAATCATTGCGTTACCCGCAGCATGGTCGCCTTACTCAAACCGAACCCGACGATGCCTGTTGAATCGTTTCCCGTATGGAATCATTTACCGACATCTCGAAGATACGATCACAATATTTGCCGTAATGCAGCTCAATCGCGAGCCGGGATACTGGAAAGATAGATTGAAGTAGTGACGAACTGCCCCACCGCCGGCTGGGATCACGTCAAAACCGCGAGCGTTAGCGACCGGGCAGACGATCCACGTCACCAAAGCCGGCGAGCACAAATACGCCAACCTCGTCCAGATCGAAAGGAATTGAACTAGTGATAAAATGATATTGAGGTAAATACAATGACCGTAAAAGAAGCAGTACTAGAAGACCTTGAAACCTTGCCCGCAGTAAAACAGCAGGAAGTTCTCGATTTTGTTCAATTTCTCAAATCAAAAGAAGTGAAGCGTAAACCACGCCGGTCATTGCAGGGCAGTCTGGCACATTTGAATATAAAATGGACCGAGGAAGATATGCGCCAAGCTCGAAATGAGATGTGGCGTGGCTACACGAAGGATACCGAAGACGAGAAATAGCCGATGGATCATATCGTTGTCGACACAAACGTTGTTATCTGGTACTTCACTGGCCCTAAGCTGTCATCCGCTTCGGGTCAGGCCGCCATTGTAGCCGCACAGCAAAGCGGCGGTTCGATATACGTTTCGTCGATCACGATAGTAGAGTTGATCTATTTGATCGAGAAGAAACGGGTCGCCCCTGATGTCCTCAACAAGCTTCGCGAAGCCCTTTATGACGACTCGACCGCCTTCGAGCTTGTCGAACTCACGCAAAAGTTGGCTGACGAAGTTCAAAATATCGACCGCTCGACCGTCGCCGACATGCCCGACCGGATAATCGCGGCCACTGCCTTGCATCTCAACCTTCCCCTGGTAACGAGCGACGGCAATATCCGCAAGCTGAAGAATGTGGAGACGTTATGGTAACGCTGCCCCACCGCCGCCTGGGACATGCAGAAATTCTTCTACAACGTCACCAAAGCCGGCGAGCACAAATACGCCAACCTCGTCCAGATCGAAAGGAATTGAAATGATGCGGTCTAGTTCAAAGTTGATTGAAGTGTGTGTGCTGGCGGCGTTATCGTTCCTAGCTGCGGCAACCTTTTGCGGGTGCGGCTCTTTTGGGAGAGATTCCATTACTCATACGGCTTCGCCGCTCAAGACACCAGATCTGCCGACGATGGTGAACGCACGAAACGCACCGCGTCCTACTCCGACCATCGAGCTGGAAGACTCGAAGAATCTTAAGTGCGGCAATAACGATTATCAGTTGAGAGTAGTTCGGCCGTACCCAGATGAATATCTAAATTTGGAGCTCTCATCGGGGGGACAGGTTTCGACAATCAGAACGCCCGGCTGGAATGAGTATCAGAACGTCTGGGCGACGACCGCCGTCACCAAAGACGGGTTTGATATCTCAGTCGAACGGGGGACGCGATACGGGCGGGAACTCCACCTTAGATTCAAATGTAACGATGAGAGATTTGTACTTGTCGAGGTCGAGAGTGAAATGTTCGATAAGTATGACCGAAGCGAGAAAGTTGAGAGCAAGAGAAAAAAAGTGATTCCGATTCCGAGTATCCCTTTCGCTGAAGTGTCGATTGAAGAGTATACGAGCATTGAGCCGTAACTCGCTCCCGAAGCACTAAAACTGCCTCACGCAGGCCATAGAGTTCGAGGCGAAGCAGTACAAATAGGTCACGACACTGGGAACTCTTCATCGCGTAGCGATGGTTTGGATGTAGCCGTGGGTCTGAACCCACGGAAAGATGAAAACGGATCCTCGTCGCGTAGCGACGACTGACCATTGCGACGCGGATCCAATTGTCGCTGACGCGACAAGGTTTCGATATATAATTTGAATTATGAACGATAGAGAACTATTAAATAGAATCACGTTAAACCCAAAAGTGATGACCGGGAAACCGGTTATTAGAGGTACGCGCTTGACCGTCGAGTTCATCCTGAACCTCTTGGCTCACGGAGCGACGACGAATGAGATTCTGGCTGAGTATGAAGGGATAGAGCCGGAAGACATACAGGCGTGTCTGCTATTTGCCGGAGAATCATTAAGCCGGACGGAATTTATGCCGCTTGTGATGGAGACTCCATAATATGCGGTTTCTCGTTGATGAATGTACCGGCCCAATGGTTGCGGAATGGCTGCGGGCAGGCGGCCACGAGGTCTTTTCGGTTTTCGATGATGCTCGTGGAATTTCCGATCGCCAAGTTTTTGCCAGGGCATTCGACGAACATTGGATACTGATAACTAACGATAAAGACTTTGGCGAAATGGTTTTTCGTGAGCAGCGTGAACATCACGGAATCATATTTCTTCGGTTGGATGATGAGCGAGCTGCAAATAAGATCAACGTACTTAGGCAATTGATCGCGAATTACTCCGCGAAGCTGCCCGGACACTTTGTTACGGTCTCAGAAACTAAAGTGAGGTTCGCATAACGTTGCCCCACCGCCGCATGGGATCATGTCAGAACCGCGAGCGGTAGCGACCGGGTTTCTTACAACGTCACTAAAGCCGGCGAGGTCAAATACGCCAACCTCGTCCAGATCGAAAGGAATTGAAATGGAGACGCATGATGGAAAAAGAAGTAAGGGATCAAGCACTTGAGGTTCAGGAACGAATACGAGATGTCCTGTTCAACGAATGGGATCCAATCGGTGTCAACGATTACGCTCCGAGGGATGAATACGACGCCTATATCGGAGGAATCTACAGGCTCTTAACGAATGACGTAGATGCTGAAACTCTCGCGACACACCTTCGTAACCTCGAAATTGAGCAAATGGAGTGTCCAACGACGCACGAGCATCGAACTAAGATTGCAGAGAGTCTTCTGCAACTCGATATTTCGCTTACAAAGAACTAACATTGCCTCACGAAGGCTGAATTGCTGGCGAGGTCAAATACGCCAACCTCGTCCAGATCGAAAGGAATTGAAATGGTGCGGTCTAGTTTTGATGGTGAGTGAAGTGTGGGTGCAACGAGTTGATCAAGATGGTTGAGTCTGATTGGAAGTTTAAGATTTTGGAAGGTTTGCCAGCGACTGGGGATCTACCGATTCAGTTCAGCGCGACTGGTATGGGTATGCATAGCGAAGGACTTGTATCCAAGTTCTGGTCGGAATCATCAAATGAGTCATGGATTGGTAATTTCCAACGGGGACTTAACCTCTTTGACCATGCTGTCCAACATCCCAATTTAGTTGACATAATCATAGTTGCAGGCGGCGACGTATATATTGTCAATCCTGAACGCCGAACGCTACAAGATAATTTTGGCGGAGACTTTGAAACAATCACTGCTGTACCCGATCAAAGTTTATACATATTTGGCACGTCTATAGCCTTTGAAGCCGTAGGCCCCAAAGGCCGGACATGGCGTAGTGCCCGAATCGCCCTCGATGGTATCAGATCGCTAAATCTGGAAGGCTCGGATCTTACGGGTGAAGCGTACAATCAGGATGACCAATGGATACCATTCTCGTTAGATGTTGTCTCTGGTGAATTTACAGGCGGAGCGGATATATGGTGGTAAGCAAATCAAAGCAAGAAAGCACTGAATTCGCAGTCGAAGAGCTTAAGTTAACTCTGGAAGGCGATAAAGTTTGAGGCAAAGCGGTTCAAATAGGTTACGAAGCAGGAAGTCTTCATCGCGTAGCGATGGTTTGAATGTAGCCGTGGGTTTCTGGCACAAAGGACGTGCCAGTGTTGCGGTAGACCCGCAACCGTAACCCACGGAAAGGATAAAAACATATCCTCGTCGCGTAGCGACGACTGACCATTGCGACGCGGAGCCAATTGTCTCTGACGTTACTGGGCCGTTGCATACAGTGATAAAATATTTTTGAGGTGAAAATATGTCTGAAGTACTATTAACGTTGCCGGATGACCTAGCTAGCGAGGCTAAAGAGTTGGGACTATTTAAGCCCTTACTTGTCGCATCTTTGTTCAAGGAAGAGATTCGCCGTCGAAAGTCGAATCGTCTTTTCGCCACAGCGGAACGTCTTGCCCTGGCTGGCGAGCCGATGTCCGAAGAAGAAGTCATGGCCGAAGTCCGCGCGGTTCGCGAAGAGCGCCGTTCCAGGCTTAAATAGCGATGCGAATTGTAGTCGATACAAATGTAGTCGTATCGGGACTGTTATTTGGCGGAGCTCCGCTCAAAGTGCTTCGAGCCGCTTCGTTGGGCATCGTGGATCTATTCACAAGTAATGCTCTCGTTGCAGAGTTTTCTGAGGTAATCGAGAGGCCGCATCTTGATCGTAAGTTTTCCGAGGCAAATGCAACGAGACGCCGATTGGTAAGCGACTATCAAGCGATCGTCACAGTAGTGAATGTCGCACCGCTAGCGGAGAGAGTTTCTCGCGATTTTGACGATGACGAAGTCCTGGCCTGTGCACTCGCTGCAGACTGCGAATTCATCGTAACCGGCGACAAAGACCTCTTGGTCCTTAGTGAATACAGAGGAATCCGTATCTTAAATCCCACTGACTTCTTAGCCGAGATCGAACTTTAAGCTATGGCTAATCAAACCGCCGCCTGGGACATGCAGAAATTCTTCTACAACGTCACCAAAGCCGGCGAGCACAAATACGCCAACCTCGTCCAGATCCAAAGGAATTGAACTGATGCAGTCTAATTCGAGATTGAGAGAAGTCCGTGGTTAAGCGTTCTGGCTACTAATTTATGCGTGAGATAGTTCTCAAAAAATTCTTTGAAGGCGAGGCAGATAGTGAAACTCTTGCGAGCGATCTGGCAGGCACCATCGAAACAAGCGGCACGTCATCGCATTACCGTATTGAGGACATGGACGGTGAGTTCGAGATAACCGGCAAACATCTTGTCAGTCTTTGCGATGCCGTGATTGAAGGAAAACTAGATCCAAGCCAACTCGAAACTATTGGCTTCTGTTTGGTTGCGTCGGATGCGTTTCATTGGGATACCGACGTCGGCGACGGAGAAATCATCGCTCAGACTTGTTTCGACTGGTCAGAACCGCGAATCAATTTTGCATTAACCCTCGATAACGTCAAGAAGTTTCGCGAACGGCTGATTATCGGCAAGAATGTTTTTGTCACACCCTGAATAATCATGGTGAATTGGTCACGAAGCTGGGAAGTCTTCATCGCGTAGCGATGGTTTGAATGTAGCCGTGGGTTTTAACCCACGGGATGGATGAAAACAGATCCTCGTCGCGTAGCGACGACTGACCATTGCGACGCGGATCCAATTGTCGCTGACGCGACGAGGTTATTTGGTTTGACGCACCGTGGGTTTTAACCCACGGCTACATTCACGGAAGACGAAACCGACGGAATAGCGAACGAGATGTGCCTGAAAGGCACGGATTTAATAGCGTCGGGAGAATCCCGACGATTACGACGGAACGATGATTGTGTCCCTGTAAGGGACAAATTGAAAGGACTGGGAATTCGTCCCTTACAGGGACGGAACGTATTGTTGATCCATAACGTCGGGTTTCACCCGACGCTATTAAATACGTCCCCTTCGGGGACAACTAATGCATAAATGGCTCAGACACTGTTTCAATCCTATTTTCACATCGTCTTCTCGACAAAAAATCGGTTTCGGTTCATCGAACCCGATATCGAAGATGAATTGTACGCCTACAACGGCGGTATTGTGCGAAACTACGACGGCAAGCTACTCAGTGCGGGCGGCGACTCTAATCATGGTCACTTACTTGTTTCGATGAGCAAAAATCACTTGGTTCCCACTTTAATCGGAGCCGTAAAACGAGATTCATCGAAATGGATCAAAACAAAAGGCGGTTTGCTTACGAAGTTCGGATGGCAAGACGGTTATTCGGCATTTTCAGTTGGGTACAGGGAAATACCCGCGGTAGAGAAATATATTGCAAATCAAAAGGAACATCATAAGAAGCAACTATTTGAAGACGAAATGCGAGGATTCTATCTGCGATATAAAATCGATTTCGACGAAAATTATGTTTGGGACTAATTCGTCCCTTTCAGGGACGGCAAATCAATAACGACCCGATCGTCGGGTTTCACCCGACGCTATTAACTGCGTCCCTTTCAGGGAATTCGTACCGAATCTCTAATGAGAACCGAAAGAGTATATGCACTGATCTTTGCGAGCGTCTATCCGCATTATGTGGAGAAGGCTTCGCGACACGGGCGGACCAGGGCGGAGCTTGACGAGGTTATTCGTTGGCTGACGGGTTATGCTACAGCGTCGGGGATCAGGCGTATGGATGATATGGTCGATGCAATGGCTTAAGAAAAAGAGGGAGAGAAATATGATGTTAAGAAAACTGCCTTTAGCGGTGATGTTGGGTGTAATGGTCGCGGTCGTGGCGGACGCTCAATTGGTGAATGGTACGAATATCAACAGCACGGACATGCTAATGAGTCGCGTGATCTTGTGCGCGAGTTTCAGAAAGTCGGGGAAGCCGCTTCCATCGACTTGTAAGACCGGATCGTCGAGCAAGCCGACCGGCACTTCGACGGCGAGCGGAGCAAAGTCTTCGACATCTGCAACTAAGTTAACAAAGACAGATTCGGGAAAATTTAAGGCGGTTGCGAGTGATGCTACATTCCAATCGTACGCGAACAGCAATGGCAGCACCGCCGCCGAGAAACAGCTTCTCTTGCAGATCGCAGCTAGCACGAAGACGCTTTTCGAAGAGCGCTATGCGGCCAAAGGTTGGAAGAACAATGTCGCCGGGGCGTTCGCCTTTTTCATTATCTCTAATATGACCGTCTATACAGGCACCGAACCTTCTGCCGCCTCGCAAGACGCACTTTTCGAGAGTCTGAATGCGATCATTGATCAGTCGCCCGGCTTCGCGTCGGCCCCGGATAAGGAAAAGCAAGCGTTGTATAACACTCTGATCGCATACAGCGGCCTCCCGCTGACGGTCTTTGCCGAGGGTGCTCAGCAACGTAACGCATCTCAGGTAGAAAAGGCCAGAACGCTCGCCGCCGGATACATTAAAATGCTATTGAAGGCCGATCCAGAGACCTTGCGGCCTTTGGTCAGCTAACCTATAAGCGGAGAGTTTTGATGAAAACCGAAAGAGTATATGCACTGATCTTTGGGAGCGTTTATCCGCACTATTTGAAGAAGGCGGAGACGAAGGGGCGGACGCGGGAAGAGCTTGATGAGGTCATTCGTTGGCTGACGGGTTATACGCAGGAGGGGTTGGAAAAGGTGATCGCTACCAAGGTCGATCTGCGTGACTTCTTCGGCAATGCCCCGAAGTTGAACCCGAACGCCGCCCTCATCAAAGGCACCGTCTGCGGCATCCGTGTCGAGGACATCGAAGACCCGCTAATGCAAAAGATCCGCTGGATGGATAAACTCATCGACGAACTCGCCAAGGGCAAAACGATGGAAAAGATATTACGAAGTTAGAAGGAGCAGTTAATGTATGGAGGAATCATTATGAACAACTTTGCGACATCGACCAGGAGTCTATTCACGGCCACGTTGCTGGCTGTGATTGCTATTGTGGGTTTAGCGTCAACGATCCGGGCCCAGCCCGGAAACGATTCGATCGTCGCCGGCGAAGGTGTTGGCCCGCTTGCGGTCGGAGCAAAAAAAGCCGTCATCTTACGCGAGTTTGGAGTTCCCGATGAGTCACGAAAGATCAAGTCAGCTAAGCCGGACACATACGCTGCATACTTTGCCAAAGGATTCGCCGTTGAGTATGTGAATGGGATCGTAACGGTTATCCACTTTATTGGAGATGCGTCGCTCTACGAGGATGGTAAGACCAAGTTTGCGGCATTCTTTGGACTGCCGGATAAAGGGCTTCGCTGGCGATCGAGCACTGCGGACGTGATGAAGGTCTATGGAACTCCGGTCAAGAGGAAGGATTTCAATGAATCCAAGACCGACGCGCCTCTCACCGATCTGACGTACTCCGATGCGATCTTCCGTTTCAAGATGGACCAACTGTTTCAAATCGACGTGATAAAGGCATCGAAGACCCCATAATGCAGAAGATTCGCGACATGGACAAACGCATCGACGAACTCGCCAAAGGCAAAAAGATGGAAAAGATCCTGCGGACAGCAGAGTAGATGAAGATGGTGGAAGAGAACCGACGATCATATCGACATATCATTTACGCCGTGATCTCCGTAGCGTGTCCATTTATCGCTTTCGGCTTGATCTCGCTTTATCAGGAATATGCCCATGAGTGGTTCTGGGAAGTGCAGAAGAAGCCTTGGCCGCTGGACGACGCGGATAAAAACGCAGTTGTGATGGGGGCAATTGCGATGGCTGTCGAGGCCGCACTGGCGGTTGTAGTCGGTCTGATTGTTGGGACAATGTTCGCTGCCTTAAGTCTGAAACGAAAGCTACGATTTATCAGCTTCGGCACGGCGGCCCTGCTCTTTAATCTCATTCCGCTTATTCCCGCTATTGCTCTCTTCCTATGGTCGAGAAACGGAATTTAGATTATGAGAAAGCTAATTGCCGCGATGAATATGACGGTTGATGGGTTTTGCGACCATACGGTGGGGATCGCGGATGATGAGATACATGAGCATTACACCGAGCTGTTGCGGAGTGCGGACATCGCTATTTACGGGCGGAAGACGTTTCAGCTGATGGAGTTTTGGCCGACTCTGCTTGCGAACCCGTCGGGGAATCGGGCGATGGATGACTTCGCGGTGGCGATGGACGATATTCACAAGATCGTCTATTCGCGAACGCTTGAGAGCACCGATTGGAAGACCGCAGAGCTGAAACGCGAGATCGTTCGAGACGAGATCGTCGAACTCAAGCAGCAAGCAGGCAAAGACATCTTAGTCGGCAGCCCGAGTATGATCATCCAGTTAGGGAATCTCGGTCTCGTCGATGAATACCAGCTTGGGATTCACCCAATAATTGTCGGCGACGGCTTACCGCTATTTAAGAGTGTTAATGATAGAATCGACATTAGGCTGTTGAAGACAAAAATATTCGGCTGTGGGGTGGTAATACACTATTATGAAACGTCGAAAGTAGCACTTTCTTAGTTTCGGCGAGATGATATAATTTTCTTGATGTGAAATAAATGTCAGTGATAACGGAAGTAGAAGAACTTGCACTTACACTCCCGGCATCGTATCGCGGGAAGCTTGCCGAGAAACTACTTCGTTCGCTGCCGTCTCCGGGTTGGGACGACGAAGATGATGCTATCGAGGAAGCACTTCGGCGTAGTCGGGAGATGGATGAAAATCCTGAAATGGCTATCTCGATAGAACAATTGGACGAGATGATAAAGAAGCGATTTCCTCAATGCGTGTCAGATTAGTCAGTAGAGTCTATTCCGACATTGAATCTGCAATGGGATATAACCTGCTCGAGGCGGGTGCGAAGTTCGCGACGGAATTTTCGAAGAGTTTAAGCGTTGCCGAGGAATAGTTGTGGAGCGTCCGCAATCTTACCCAATCGTCCGCGATGACATTCGCCGTATCAACTTTCGTCGGTTTGCGTTTCACATTTTGTATCAAATCGTCGACGACGGTTACGTAAAACTTCTTGTAGTTAAACACGACAGTCGCGATCCTGACTTTGGTCTTGATCGGTAAATACATTAAATGAAAGTTAATGATTTTGTAGTTAGATTCGCTAACGTTAACGGCACCGGTTCGGCGTCGGCTAATGCTCTGTTTACCAAGTCGGTGTTTCGGATGGGAATTCCGGTGACGCCGAAGAATATTTTTCCGTCGAATATCCAGGGACTGCCGACTTGGTACGAGGTGCGAGTTTCGGAAAAGGGATATCTCGGGCGTCGGGCGGGCATCGATATGATGATCGCGGTTAATCCGCAGTCGATGAAGAGGGACTACGCTGACGTGCATCCCGGCGGTTATTTTCTCTACGATAGTTCGAAACCGTTGCCGCCCGGATACGACCGCGAGGATATAACTCACCTCGGAATTCCGCTGATGGCTCTCTGCAACGCCGAGTATACCGATGCCCGACAACGGCAACTATTCAAGAATATCGTCTATATCGGAGCATTGTCAGCACTACTCGATATCGAATTTGCGGTACTCGAGGGAATGATCGGTGAGCAGTTCAAGGGCAAGGAAAAGCTGATCGAGCCAAATATCAGAGCACTCAACATCGGCGTCAATTACGTTCGCGAGCATTTTGACTGTCCGCTGGACATTCGTGTGGAGCGCCGTGATCTGCTTGGCGACAAGATCCTTTTCAGCGGTAATTCCGCGTGCGGCCTCGGGGCTGTATATGGAGGTGCGACGGTTGCCGGATGGTACCCTATCACACCGTCAACATCGGTTGTAGACGCATTCGGCAAATACGCGTCCAAGTACCGCGTTGACGCTGAGACCGGCAAACACAATTATGCCATTGTCCAGGCCGAGGACGAGCTGGCAGCGATCGGGATGGTCATCGGTGCGAGTTGGAACGGAGCTCGCTCGTTTACAGCGACTAGCGGGCCGGGCCTTTCGTTAATGAATGAGTTTTTGGGCCTCGCGTACTTCGCCGAGATACCGGCAGTACTGATCGACGTTCAGCGGACGGGCCCTTCGACCGGAATGCCGACGCGGACACAGCAATCTGACCTTTTGCTAGCGGCGTACGCTTCGCACGGCGATACAAAGCATCCATTGCTGTTGCCGGCGACACCAAAAGAGTGTTTCGAAATGACGGTGGACGCGTTTGACCTGACCGAACAACTTCAATCGCCCGTCATCGTTATGACAGACCTCGATCTTGGGATGAATGATTACATTACGGATCCGCTCGTCTGGGACGACTCGAGAAAGTATAAGCGCGGCAAGGTACTTGATGCCGCAGCTCTCGATGAGATCGAACGATACGGGCGATACCTCGATACCGAGGGCGATGGGGTGCCGTACCGGACCATTCCCGGAACGCATCCCACCAAAGGAGCATTTGTGGCGCGCGGTTCGTCGAGAGACGAATATGCGGTTTACACAGAGGACGGCGATGCCTATCGCCGCAATATGGATAGACTGAACGCGAAGTGGAACACCGCGAAAGAGATGGTTCCGCAGCCGGAATTCTTTCAGGATGCCAACTCATCTGAGTACGGCGTGATATTTTTCGGAACGTCGACCTACGCAGCGGAGGAGGCTATCGAACTCCTAAATAATGACGGAATCCACCTTGACTCTATGCGTGTCCGGGCTTTTCCATTCGGCAAAGCGTTCTGCGAGTTTGTCGAGGCACACGACGAGCTATTTGTGATCGAACAAAACCGCGATGCTCAATTTAAGAGCCTGATGATGATCGAACTCGGAGTTGACGCGTCTAAACTAATTTCCGTACTTAATTATGACGGAACGCCGATCACAGCCGAAGACATCTTGGAACAGATAAAGGGAAATTTGAAATAGCTAGAAATGACATACGTTAAACCATCATTCCGACATCCCGCATTGCCTAAGAACGATCTTGGGTACACCGTTAATTATTACGAGGGTTCGCTTTCGACGCTTTGCGCCGGGTGTGGACACGACGGTATCAGTGCCGCGATCGCTCAGGCCTGTTTTGAGACAAATGTAGAGCCGCACAAGGTGGCAAAGCTCTCAGGTATTGGCTGCTCGTCCAAGACACCCGCCTATTTTCTCTCCAATTCGCACGGGTTTAACTCGGTTCACGGACGTATGCCATCGGTCGCGACGGGTGCGAATCTCGCGAACCGCGATCTGATGTACTTTGGTGTTTCGGGCGATGGCGATACTGCGTCGATCGGAATGGGCCAATTCGTGCACGTGATCAGGCGAAACCTGAATATGGTCTATTTGGTGATGAACAACGGTTGCTACGGCCTGACCAAGGGCCAGGACAGTGCGACTGCTGACGCCGGGTCAAAGAGCAAAGCCGGAAGCGTAAACCTCTTTGAAGCGATCGATCTCGCCGGCCTCGCGATCGAGTTGGGGGCGACGTTCGTCGCACAGAGCTTTTCGGGTGACAAAACGCAATTGATTCCGTTGATCAAGGCGGCGATGAGCCATCCCGGATTCGCGTTCATTAATGTGATCAGCCCGTGCGTGACCTTTAATAACAACGCCGGATCGACGAAGTCGTACGATTACGTACGCGAACATATGGAGGCAACCGCTACCGTAGATTACGTCCAGCACCGGACGGTAATTACTGCGGATTACGACGAGGGAAGCGTCGAAGCAGTGCAGATGCACGACGGTTCGATGATCAGCCTGCACAAGCTTGACGAAAATTGGGACCCGTTGGACCGACTATCGGCGATCAACGCCGTACAGAACGCACGTGCGAAGGGCGAGATCCTGACCGGTCTTCTGTACGTCAACCCGGAAACGACCGACCTTCACGAAATGATACAAACCAATAAAAGTCCGCTTAATAAGCTGACCCAGAGTGATTTGTGCCCCGGGTCGAAAACTCTCGAGGCGATCAACGCGAGTCTGCGTTGACCTGTCGCGGATCGTAGTGATTTTCAGTTATTTAGCGAACCGTTGGACCATAGAGTTTGTCTTTCAAAACCTGGCAAACGGTTCGTTTTTAGGTTATTTTCGGAGAAAGGCGATGTACTCACTCTGATCTCGGGTCAAACCCGCAAACGTCGCAACCACCTCATCACCGGGCGTTACGATCGCGTATAAAGGCAAAGCTACGGTGCCGAAACGCTGTTCCTGCATCCGTTGAAATCCTTGATACGGTTCGCCATCACCGTCTGTATAGAGCCGGACACGAACGAATTTCTCGAGTTCCTTCCTGACTTCAGGCTTGGTGAACATATTCGCTTCCATCCAGCGGCAATTGGTACAAGTGTAACCGGTGTAGTCAACAAAAATTCTCTTGTTTTCGGACTTGGCTCGTTCTAATGCAGCCTGATAATCGTTGGTGATCCAGGTCAGTTCGCCGTTCTTGGAGGTTTCGCCCGACGACGATGTCACACTCTCCTTTGCGGGCGGCAAGAAGGACTCGATCTCGCCCAGACGCGCCCCAAAGAGACCGGTAAGCAGATAAAACGACATCGTGGTAAAGAGCAAAGCATTTAAGGCGCCTACGAGGCCGATATGCTTACTTTCGGAATCGTGTGCAAAGCGGAACACACCCAAAAGATAAAGCACTATCAGCACCGAGCATCCGATCCATCCAGCGATCACCACCTCGCGGGTAAAGATATTCCATCCCCACACCAAATCGACATTCGACAGAAACTTAAGTGCCGCACCGATCTCCAAAAAGCCCATTACGACCTTGACCGAGTTCATCCAACTACCGGAACGCGGCAGGCGGTGCATAAGGCGAGGAGCGACGGCCAAAACAAAGAAAGGCAATGCAAAAACCGTCGAAAACGCGAGCATTCCGGCGATCGGGTAAAACAGTTGTCCATTTGCCGCCGCAACCAGGATGGTGCCAACCAGCGGTGCGGTGCAAGTAAATGACGTAAGGGAAAACGTCAATCCCATCAGCAACAGACCGATGTATTTGCCGGACTCGTTCGAGCGGGTGATGCGGTCAAGCTTGGTCAACAATCCCGAAGGAATGCCGATGCTGTAGGCACCCAAAAGGCTGAAGGCAAACGCCAGGAATATGCCCGTGATCAGTAGATTGATGTACGGATTTGAGGCAAAACGATTAAGTCCTGCGGCACCAAAGATCAACGCCAATGCAACGCCCAGTCCAGTAAACGTAAGGATAATGCCGAGTGCGTAGATCAGGGCATCACGGATCGATCCGTAATGCGTGTCCGAACCGTGCTTTGTGAAATACGAGACCGTTATCGGTATCATTGGAAACACACACGGCGTCAATAGAGACAACGCTCCGAAGGTGATCGCCAGCCATATAAATCCCCAAAATGAACCATTTGTGATGTCTTGCTCCGCCGGCCTATTGGCACGGCCCGGCGAGGGTTCGGACACTTTCGTCTCCGGCACCATGGGCGCTCCGGTTGGTGCGACGGCACCCGGCTTTCCGCCCGTAACCGTAATCGGTGACGCGAGCTTTACAGTTTTTGGCGGGAGACAGAGCGTATCATTGCAGACCTGATATTTTACGGTGACGATCAGATCTTGCGGACCATCCTGAGCATTCTCGGTCACAGTAAACGGAATGGTAAACACGGCTTCGCCGCTATATGACTCAGTGTCAATGCCAAAATTCTGGTCAAACGTGGTCTTGGGCTTTGGTGCGGTGATCTTACCGATTTGAAAATATGCGTCGTCGAGCGTGATCTTGGTCGGTATCGGCCCGCCGCTGGCTTGGGTTACCGAGTACATCTTCCACGGCGACGCTATCACGGCCTTCAACTCAGCATCGCCTTTACCGCCGACCTTTATGCTCGCAGGTTCAACCTTTATGGTGATAGTGACCGGATCTTGTGCGAACACGGACGCCGTTAGTGTAAGAAACACAAATACATAAACGATCAGCTTGGCTGCGCCCCGAATGACCGATCGAATTGTGAGTACATCTCGTGTTTTGCTCATTCGAATATAATTTTACCGCGAAACGCGTAAAACTTCTGCTTTGATAACCCGAATTTATCGGCCATACACAGGATGATTATCTATTTCGAGCGTGGTTGATCGTGAATTTTGCGTTAAACTACCCGATGTATCTCAACAATAAAGGTGAACTAAATGACAGATAACGGTGGAATCTCACGGCGTGAAATGTTGCGAAACGCGGCATTAGGCAGTATCGGTCTGGGACTTTTGGGCGGAGCCAATGTATCTGCGGCGTCGAGCGACTCGTTACTCCAACGTTTGATCGAGGGAACTAAAGCGTTGAACAAGACAATGGTCGGCGTGCCTTTTGAAAAGCGTGACGTGGTCCGCGTCGCCATTGTCGGCACGGGACTGCGCGGCACAAGTATTTTGTCCGAATTCCTGCATTTGCCAAACGTTCGGATCACAGCTCTCTGTGACGTTGTGCAAACTAAGGTCGACCGAGCCAGGGTGATGGTCGAAAAGGCAGGACAGCCGACACCGGCGACCTTTGTCACAGGCGAACGCGGATATGAGGATCTGGTCAAACGGGACGACGTCGATTTTGTCTACATCGCGACACCCTGGGAGTGGCACACGCCGCAGGCTCTGGCCGCTATGAATGCCGGCAAACACACCGGCACCGAGGTTCCGTCTGCCTACACCCTCGAAGATTGCTGGAAGCTGGTCGATACATCCGAGAGAACTCGCCGACACTGTATGCTGATGGAAAATTGCTGCTACGACTATGATGAGTTGCTGGTGCTCAATATGGTCCGAGCCGGATTGCTCGGCGAGATCGTCCACGGCGAAGGCGCCTACAATCACGATCTGCGGGAAATACTATTTGAAACGCGAGACGAGGGACTTTGGCGTAGGCGTCATCACACACTTCGCGATAGCAATCTGTACCCGACGCACGGCCTCGGACCGGTCGCCAATTATATGGACATCAATCGGGGTGACAAGTTTGAGTATATGGTAGCGATGAATTCGGCCAGTCTGGGGCTGCAGCAATACCGCAAAGACCATTTGAAACCGGACGACCCGCGGCAGAAAGAGGTCTACAAGACGGGCGACTATAGCACTAACCTGATCAAGACGAACAAGGGCCGCACGATCCTCGTCCAACACAATGTTTCGTCACCTCGGCCATACGACCGCATCAACCTGATCCAGGGGACCAAGGGGATCTTTCGCGATTATCCGTCAAGGGTTTTTATAGACGGTCAGGAAGGCGGACACAAATGGCAGGACACAACGGCCTTCAAGGATAAATTTGAACACGACCTGTGGCGAAAGGAGGGTGAGGCGGCCAGAAAGCTCGGCGGACACGGAGGAATGGACTATATAATGTGCTACCGCCTGGCCGAATGTATGACAAAGGGCATCGCTCCTGACATCGACGTGTACGACGCTGCCGCGTGGTCGGCTCCTGGACCGTTGAGCGAGATCTCAAACGCCAAAGGGTCGATGCCGATCAAGTTTCCCGATTTTACACGCGGCCAGTGGCAAAAGAACCGTCTGTCGATACCATAAGTCTATTGTGGGTAGAGTTTCGCGTATCAGAACTGTGATGATTAGGGCTTTAGAGTGCCTTGGATTATTCATTAAACTTAGATAGATTGGAAACGGATTATCCGAGCTACCCAGATCTGACGTGTCGGTTACAAATATTAAAATGACCGCCCGATAACTTGGTTATCAGACGGTCTTTTTTTTATAACGACGTTAAAGTCGATACTTAGTTGTTAATTGGTGTGCCACTGGCCATCGTCATCACAGTTCCATCATCCGAAAGCATATCGTGGGCCAAACTGCTTGCCGGGTTATAATTAATGACACCGTTAGTCACGACCATAAAGTTACGCGTCCCTGTCTGGGTAACTCCCGAAGTTGTCGTCGGTCGTGCGGCTCCGTGGAATGTTGCCTGGTTTGTCGGCGAACTCGGACGACCTGCACCGGTAAACTCGTAACCGCTTTTTTTGGACCAGTCACCGGCGGTTGCCGGAGCTAGAGTGCTGTCAACAAGCGAGACTTGTGCGAGGGAATAGAACGCATTGGTCACGCCGGGATCGCCCGAGTAACTTCCGTTTCCGTAGGTCGATTGATAGGCTGCTTGGGCTCCGCTATAAGTTCTCAGCGTCGAGATCGCCGAGGATTCGTTCGCCGCACGCCTGGACGCTAGAAGGTTAGGGATAGCGATGGCCGCGATGATTCCGATAATGACTACCACGATGAGTAGTTCGATAAGAGAAAATCCTCTTTGATCTTTCATTTTTAGTTGCGTCTCCCGAAAATAACTATTCTTGGGCTGATGTGCCTTGTCGGGCAGAAGCTTTGCAATGTTTATGCCACAATGTGAGGGCGAACCCAAACAATCACTACGCTGTTTGTTTACAGTCACTTACAGGCAATAGAGGTGAGTAGCTCGTGACCGGCCGAGGTTGGCGATATAGACAATTTTTGGTCGTGACGGGAATGGGAGTTCCACCTTTTGTCACTTCCGGTCAACTGATTAAAAGAATTGTTAAAAGATGGAGGCGGCGATCGGAATCGAACCGATGAATAAAGGTTTTGCAGACCTCTGCCTTACCACTTGGCTACGCCGCCTTATAGAAAAGGATGAGGGCGGAAGAATATCGGATGAATAAGAAAAGTCTTACCTTCATCCTTCATCCTTCCGCCCTCATCCTTCAAAGAACTGGAGCGGGAGACGAGATTTGAACTCGCGACTTCGACCTTGGCAAGGTCGCGCTCTACCACTGAGCTACTCCCGCGTGGCAAATGATAATTTTAGCGAAACGACAAAAATTGTCAAGCTAACCGGCCACATTCGAGTTAATTTGTGACCGTAATGTTCTTAAGAAAGCTCCAATCGCCGCTCGGGCTTATCTTAACGTCGCCGATACGCTTTGTCGTTACGACTATATTAGCCGGATACCATAGCGGAAGAAGCGGCAATTCCGCACTGACATTGGCCCACGTCTTTCCGTATAGTTCCTTTGCTTTTGCTCGATCGATCGAATTTATGGCGTCCTCGACGTCCTTATCGACCTGAGCATTTACATATCGACTGCGGTTACAACACGCAACTGAGCCACCCGGGATCTTAGTCGAACTGAAAAGATCACGTAAGAAGATCGGATCCTGATTGCCGCCGACCCAGATCCCGGTGTACATCTGGAATTGGCCTTGGGCCAGTTGCTGGCGGATCGTACCGACCTCGAGAGTCTCGATCTGTACATTGAGGCCAATATCCGTCAATGAGCTTTGGATAACCTGAGCGTACTGATTGACCGCAAGATTGCCGGATCCATACTTGAAGACGATCGGTTCATTCTTGTATCCCGCGTCCTGCAAGAGTTGCTTGGCTTTGGCGATGTCATACTTGTATTCCGTGCCCGACGTATAGGCCCAAGACTGGGTCGGAAGTATCGAGTTTGCGACCTTTGCTTGGTCGAACAATAACTCGCTAACGATCTTCTGCCGGTCGATGGCATAGCCGATGGCTTGCCGGATCTTCGGGTTATTGAGCGGTGGTGTCTGAGTGTTGAACACCAGATACTGGATATTAGATCCGTCTGTCTGCTCGACCTTGAGATTCGGGCTATTTCCGAGCGATCTGAGCGTATCAGGCGGCAGATTGGACGGATTTGCGGCAATGTCTACACCGCCTGTCTGCAGTTCCGCCTGGAGCGAGTTAGCGTCGGTTACGGTTTTGACTCGTAGTTTCTGGATCTTTGGGGCACCTTCCCAATATTCAGGGTTCGCCGCAAGTTCTACAATGTTTTGTGATGCGTCAAAACTGACAAATTTGAACGGACCCGATCCGATCGGCGTGTCTTTTAACTGGGCCACCGTGCCGGTTGGAACGATGGGGATCGCCACCAGATTCGCCAGCAATTGATTGCGCAACGCCGGACGCGTCACCTTAAACACTACGGTAAACGGGTCAGGAGTTTCGATCGATGAAATGTGAGCGACGCGCTTGGTTTTAGGTTCCTCTTTGGGTGTTGGGGCACTTTTTGTATCCGTGTTGCCGTTGGGAGTGGGCGTTGCGGCCACTTTGGACGCGTCTAACGGGTCGGCCGGAACAGTATCAAAAAAGGCCCCGGACTTGAAACTCTCACTTCGAAATAGCTCGTCAAACGTATATTTAACATCTGCCGATGTAAACGCTTGGCCATTATGAAATTTAACTCCGTCGTGGAGCTTAAATGTAATGGTCATTCCGTCGGGCGACGTGATTATTTCCTTTGCAAGTTCGCCAACGTAGTCAAAATTTGCGTCTTTCTTAACCAGTGAGTTAAAGATCAGATTCCTGATCCGGTCTGCCGACGCGTCAGGAGGGGTTACTGTCGTAAGCGTATCAAACGACGAAAACTTCTCAGGCAATGCGACAGTCACATACTCAGCATCGCGCTTGCGGCACGAAAGAGACATCGACAGCACGATCGTCACAACGGTCAAAAACAAAATAGTTCTTCGCAAATTAATATCTCCTTGATTCAGGCCGATATCCGCTCATTGAAGGCAGCGATATCGGCTGAAATTTCATCTATACGGTCAATGTCGAATTCGGATGCGGGAACCAGTTGCGCCTTAAGTCCCTCAATACGTTCGATCGCTGAGTCAATACGCTCTTCGGCTATCTCACCGGTTTCGACCGCATTCAAGACCGCCTCAAATCCTTCTAAGATCGCATTTTCGCCGGCGCAGATCGCGAGCATATCGGCACCCGCCCGGATGGCCAATTTACAGGCCTCACCGACCCCGTAATTTTTAACTATCGCCCCCATCTCAAGATCGTCCGTTATCGTAAGCCCACTAAATTTGAGCTCGCCGCGAAGCAATGTTGTAAGGAAGTTAAAACTCAATGAGGACGGTAAAAGTTTGCCATCTTGGCCGGTTTCCTGCAAGTCAACCTCAGGAAAGCACGCGTGCGCGGCCATAACCGCGTGAACTTGACCGCCGGCGAAAAGCTCGCGGTACGGATAAAGGTCAATGCCGAACAGTTCGTCTCGGCTGATATCGACCACCGGCAGTTCTTCGTGCGAATCTACGGTCGCTGCTCCAAGTCCGGGGAAATGCTTGAGACACCCGATGATGCCTTTGTCTTGCATTTGATTCAAAAACCCTCCGGCAAGCTCGACAACATCCTCTTTCGAGCGGCCGAACGGCCTTGTAAATAGGCCGTTTGATGACCCCGAACGGCGTTCGTCAACAACATCAACGACCGGGGCAAAATTCATATTGAAACCAAGGATCGAGATCAACTCTGCGATCAGCGAAGCCATTTGGGCCGCTTCTACGGCGGAGCGGATCCGTCCGGCCGCCGACATTGGCGTAACGATCCGTCGAAGTCGATCGACCGTTCCGCCTTCCTGGTCAAGGCTGATGAAAGGCGCGATCGGCGAGACGTGGCGAATTGCGTCATTGAGCGTGCGAGTTTGTTGAGCGTCGCGAATATTGCGGGCGAAAAGACAAATACCGCCCGGTGCGACACTGGCAAGAAAGTCCCGTGTCGCATCGTCCATCTCAGGTCCCGCGATACCGATAAAGAATAATTGTCCGACCTTTTGCCGTATCGGCAGATCGCTAAGTTGATTGATCATCGATATTCCAACAAAGCCTCAAAACCTTGAGTTTATCAATTAGGAACCGCATAATAAAGCGGCTAAAGTTCAACGATATGACCGAAGACTTTTATTGCGATAGTGTACTGAGCGGCAAAACCGACGTTCGACGCATACGTGAGACAGAGAATGTGTTGGCGTTTCACCACACGCGGCCGTTTTGGGAAACGCATATTGTCGTTATTCCGAAACGTCATATTTCGTCATTCCTCAGTTTGGAAGAAAGTGATAACGCGATCGTGATCGAGATGCTCGCAGTGATCCGCGAAGTTGCGGCAGAGGTCGTGGAACAACTCGGTGCTGCTCGCGTCCTGACCAATATGGGCAATTATCAGGATTCAAAACATCTCCATTTTCACGTCTATTCCGGCGAACGCCTGCGTCCGGACCAGACTATTTGAAATAACTCGCGGCTTCGAGTGTCTTGTTGACTTTTGAATTGGTGACAGAATACGTAAAGCCCTTCTGGATAGAATACGCTCCAACCTCGCCCTTGCTTGTGATCGCAATGAAACCCACCTGAAACTTCTCGGCTTTCTTGCGGTCGCGATCGACGATACGGCGGACCGCCTCAGCACAAGCTTTCTCAGGTGTGTACCCGAATCGCATTAATTCGACGATCAGGTGAGTACCGCAGATCCGCACGACCTCTTCGCCGACGCCCGAACTTGTTGCCGCTCCGACCTTATTGTCGACAAAAAGTCCGGCCCCGATCACCGGCGAATCGCCGACGCGGCCGTGCATCTTAAATGCCATACCGCTCGTCGTACAAGCTCCCGAAAGATTTCCGTCAGCGTCGAGAGCGATCGTCCCCATCGTATCGTGGTTTACCGAGCCATCGTCAAACATTAATGGTGTTGATGGTCCCTTCGTACGATTTGGAGTGTTTTCGATATTAACGACCGGACTGTATTCTGATTTTTTCAGCCATTCTTTCCACGCTTTGTCCGCGTCCGGAGATAGCCGATACGGCATTTTTTCAAATCCGTTTTCGACTGCAAACTGCAGTGCCCCGTCACCGGCGAGAATTACGTGTTCGGTCTTTTCCATTATACGGCGAGCGACCGAAATGGGATTTTTGATCTGCTGCAGATACAGGACGCTGCCGCAATTGGATCGGTGATCCATTATTGAAGCATCGAGCGTTACAAAACCGTCGCGGTCGGGAAACGCATCAAGCCCGACGCAGCAACTCACCTCGTCCTCCGCCGATCGAGCGGCCTGTTCGACTGCGTCAAGTGCCGTGCCCTTTTTCTCAAGCACCTTCCACGCGGCTGCATTAGCACGGATCCCACTATCCCAGGTCGAGACGACAACGGGCTTAGCGTATAGCTTTCGTTTAGAGGTCTGGGCTGATGACTGCGATGCAGCCAACAGCGGTAAACCGATCGCTGCAGCCTTGAGAAAATCACGTCGATTTGGAGAATTCATACGCGAATAATAGTAGGTTTCCATTCGGATTCAAAGTTGTGCGAACTTGTATATCTGTAGAAGTTGGATTAGATTTTTCAAACACAACACCATTGGGAATATCCCGCGATGCAGGAGATCAGGCTGACCGATATGTATAGGCGTTCCATCAAACTCGCCTTTGGTGGCATAATGATCCTGATCGCATCACAATTTGCACTATCGCAGCCGGCGTGTAGCGGAAAGGCTATGTTTACCGAACCCGTTTGTATCGGCAACACCCTTTCCAAAGACGAAAACGCACTATTCGACCTGGTCAATAAGTATCGTGTTGCTAACGGCCAACCGGCCGTAAAACTCTCAAGCCGTCTGAGTGTTGTGGCAAATAGACGAATGCTCGACGTCAAACAAAATATGCGGGTCCTGACGCACAGTTGGAGCAATTGTCCTTATGATAAAAGGGACAACAAGACCTGGCCGTGCGTGACGGCAGCACCGCAGCGTCTGAATTCGGGCTACATCGGCGAAGGCTACCAAACTCTCTATCGGACTACGACCGGAGCGGCCTTACCTGGGGCGGCACTTGAAACCTGGCGAAAGAGTTCGTTACACAACTCGATCATCCTTAACCTTTCGCCGTTCAAGGATTATCCGTGGGATGAGCTTGGGGTGGCGATCGACGGGCAGTTCGCCGCATTGTGGTTTGGAACGATGACCGGCGGCGGCATTATGGCGAGTGAGGGTGAGGGACTCGGAGTTGATCTTGACAAGACCATCAGCGGAATCTCGAAACTGCTGCCCGTTGGTTCGGTATCTTCAAGTCTGGCGGGCGGTAAATGGCAGGGAACCACCGCTGATAAGTCGCTGAAAGTCGAAATCTTCGGCGTCCCCAAAGAGGTGTCGGAGATCAATGTCCGGCTGTCGATCAAACTCGCCGCCAACGGCAAACTAAGTCCGGCAAATCGCAAAATAATGCTAATGCTTCTCGGAAACGTTTTTCCACGTTGGACCGAGCGTGAAATATGGCTTGACCGCACTTTGGCAGTGATCGCCGCGGATCGCAAAGCAACGCGAACTCAGATCATTGAGAAAAATGCCATCGAGGTTCAAGGTTCGGCAGGAAATAGTCTTAATTTCGCGATCAGGCCGTTAAGCAAACCGGCGGCGATCGAGATTTTCTAGATGGTTTTAGATGATCCGGGCTTTCACCTTCGCAAGAATTGATTTTGCCTCTAAGGGATCTAGTCCATCGACGTCCAAGGACCGCAATTCATCGATCGCACTCTCATTGGACACGGCGAACAGGGAAGCTTGAGCTACGGCGTGGCCGGCAGCGGCTTTCGCAAGTCCGGTTTTGCTTTCGTCGGCAAATACGGCGAGTTCGTACTGCTCGAGTTTCGTCAAAACGACCTTTGCACGTTCGATGACCGTTCCCGGCAAGCCCGCAAGTCGTGCGACGGCGATCCCATACGATTTCGAAGCCTTACCCGGCTGCAATTTGTGAAAGAATACGACTTCGCCGTCCTTTTCGGAGGCAGTGATCTGATAATTTTTCGCTCCGGGCAGGTTTTCTGCCAGTTCCGTTAGTTCGTGATAATGAGTCGCGAACAGGGTTTTGGCGGAGTGCTCAGGAGAGTTGTGCAGATACTCGGCAACCGCCCACGCTATCGATAATCCGTCGAAAGTCGATGTACCGCGGCCGATCTCGTCCAATAGGATCAGGCTCCGCGATGTCGCGTTATGGAGGATCGCTGCTGTTTCGGTCATCTCGACCATAAAAGTCGAACGGCCCGACGCGAGATCGTCCGAGGCACCGACGCGCGTCCAGACCCGATCAATGATCGGCAGCTTTGCTGATGCCGCAGGAACGAACGAGCCGATCTGAGCAAGGATCTGAATGAGGGCGATCTGACGCAGGATCGTCGATTTGCCGCCCATATTGGCACCGGTTATGATCAAAAGTCGATCGGTCGAGTTATTCATCAACACATCATTCGGGATGAACGACTCCTTGATAAAAGCCTCGACAACAGGATGACGGCCGTTCTTGATCTCGATGTGATCGCCATCGTGCAGTACGGGTTCGACATAATTTAGTCGGTCGGCCGTCTCAGCCAGCGAACCGAGAGCATCGAGCGTCGCGAGGGCTCGGGCGGTCGATTGTAATTTGCGTGTTTCCGAACAAACTCTTGTTCGAACATCCTGAAACAGCTCGGCCTCGAGCCTGATGATACGCTCATCGGCACCGAGCACCTTTCGCTCCCATTCCTTTAGTTGCTCCGTCGTATAACGCTCGGCATTGGCCAGCGTCTGGCGTCGCTCATAATCGTCGGGAACGCGATCAAGATTAGCCTTGGATATCTCGATGTAATAACCAAAGACATTGTTAAAACGCACTTTAAGGGTCGATATACCGCTTCGGACGCGTTCCCGCTCTTCAAAGCCGGCGATAGTCTGCTTGGCCGATGTCGACACTGACCGGAGATCATCAAGTTCGGCGTTAAAGCCGGAACGTATAACACCGCCGTCATTTAGATTGACCGGCGGTTCGTCGCTGATCGATGTTGAGATCAGTTGGCGGACCTCCGGCAGTTCGAAGATATTCTCCGCCAAAACCTGCAACAGCAATGAACGGGCATCGCCCAAGACCTCATTTATCCTCGGAGCTTGAGTAATAGAGCGGTTCAATGCGATCAGGTCGCGCGGTGACGCGGTGCCGAGATTAAGTCGCCCGATCAGGCGCTCAAGGTCGCTTACATCCTTTAGCAAAAAGCGCAGTTTGTCCCGAAAGATCGGGTCACGCAGTTCGCTCACCGCGGCTAGACGAGTTTGTATCTCACTTCGCTTGAGGGACGGCCGCAAAAGCCATTGACGCAAGAGCCGCGAGCCCATTCCGGTAATGTTTTGGTCGATCACATCAAATAGCGTGCGTTTGTCTTTTTCGCCACGAGTGTCGACGATCTCAAGATTTCGCAAGGTAACGGCGTCAAGCACCATCGAGTCGGATGCCTCGAAATAACTGATCTCAGTGATGTGTCCGGCCGTCGCCCGCTGTGTGTCGTGTGCATATTTTAGACAGGCACCGGCCGCCCTTATCGCCTCAATTCGATCGGCAAGCCCATACCCGGTGAGCTCTTTGACACCGAATTGCTCTTTCAAAAGCCGTTCGGACTCGACCGCGTCAAAATCGAGATCGTTGACGGCCGTCAGCGTAAATTGCGTACCACCGATCGGTCGTGTTCGATCATCTGAAAAGAGTGAGGTCTCCGCATTTGCGTCGAATGCCGCCGTCACGCTCGATCTGAGCGACGCCGGAAAGATCAGCTCTCGCGGTGAAATTGAATTGATCTCGTCACAGACCTTTTGCCAACTGTCGTGGGCGGTGATCTGGGTTACGGTAAAGTGCCCGGCGGAAAGCTCTAAAAAGGCCGCTGCAAACGAATCACCGCTGCCGCACACTGAGGCAAGATAGACGGTCTCTTTTGATTCGACAAGCTGTGGATCGATCGCCGTGCCCGGCGTGATAACGCGGACGACCTCACGCTTGACCAGTTTTACACCTTTTCCGGCCTCTTCCGTTTGGTCGCAGATCGCCACTCGGTAGCCGCGGCGGACAAGTCGGGCAATGTAGTTTGATGCCGCGTGATGCGGAACACCGCACATCGGAACAGGGTTTGGGGAATCCTTGTGACGGGCAGTCAGCGTGATCTCGAGTTCGCGGGAGGCAAGTATCGCATCCTCGTTGAACATCTCGTAGAAATCGCCGAGCCGAAAGAACAAAATAGTTCCCGGATAGAGTTTCTTGATATCCAGATATTGCCGAAGCATCGGCGTCACATTTTCCATGGTAAATAAGAGTAAAAGTTTATCGAAAAGACCCCGGAAATCAAAACGATTGTTTCCAAACAGTTCATTTTTTGGTATTATTTGCGTTTGCATTATGGCGGAGTATTCGCAAAAATATTAGGTACTTGTGCGGATCGTTCACCGCTATAGCCTGTAAAGCCTTTCTACAGCAGTTTTTTGGAAGGCACACATCATGTTGCATAAAATATCGATCATTTCGATCCTATTGATCATAACTGGCGTGACGGCCGTGTTCGCACAAACGCCGTCGGCACAGACCGTTGCGGCAGTCTCAGCGGACGCTCGTGACGACCGTTATCGCATCGGTTATCAGGATGTTTTGAATATTCAGGTCTTCAGGCATCCGGAACTCGGGATCGAAGCTACGGTCAATCCTAACGGAATGATCTATCTCTTTCGATTAGAAGAGCCGATCGTCGCGGTCTGCAAGACCGAGCGTGAATTGGCACGCGATATCGAAAACGCTTATAAGGTCAAATACCTTAAGAACCCGCAGGTAAATGTCATTGTTCGCGAGCAGAAATCTCAGGCAATGTCTGTGATCGGTGCGGTCGAGAAGCCGGGCAAATACTTTGTCAGCAAGCGCGTGCATTTACTTGAGTTGATCGCTCTGGCCGGTGGCCCGAATAAAGAGTCCGGCACTCGCGTAATGGTCGCCCGCACCGGCAGCACATCCAACTGTCGTATGCCCGACTCTGTCGTAAGCGATGACGTTACGGTGCTCGGTTTTAAGATGCGTGAGATCCAAGAGGGCAAACGTATGCTCTGGATGCAGCCTGGAGATATCGTATCGGTGCTCGATGCGGATATGGTCTATGTTTACGGCAATGTGATCAAACCCGGCGAGGTCAAATTTCGTGAACCTATTACCCTGAGGCAGGCGATCGCGTCTTCACAGGGACTAAAACCGGCGACCGACAAGAGCGTTGTTAGAGTGCTGCGGCAGATCCCTGACAGCATCGAGCGCAAAGAGCTAATATACAATCTTTCCGAGATCGACAAAGGACGGGGCTCGGACCCTTACCTCGAACCGAACGACATCGTGGCTGTTTCAAAGGACAGCACCAAAGCGATCTTGAACGGAGTCGTAACAACATTTACTAACGGGCTCCCGACGATCCTCTCACGGGGAATTCCGATCCCCTAAAAATCATATGAAAGAACCACGCGGGATAATGAAGTCACCGTCAGGCGAAACCACTGACCTCGAACGATCGTTCGAGGTCCCGATCGCGCCCGCCGGTCGTTACCCGGCATACCGTGACGGCGGCGGGTCTGAAGGCTTCCAATTGATGGACTATTGGCGGGCGATCAGAAAACGATTGTGGCTGATCATCGGCATTACGGTTCTGATCACGACGCTGACGGCGATCTATATGGCCCGCAAGCCTAATATCTATCAGGCGCGTGCGGTCGTGCAGGTCGATATGGAACAGACCAACCCTGATCTGGTGACAGCCGACCGAGCCCGGCCGATGGCTGCGAGCGACCCGTCGTATTTCAACACCCAGCTTCAGTTGTTAGGCAGCGAGGGCTTGCTCCGACGTGTGATCAAGGAGCACAACCTAGACGCTAATAAGGAGTTTCAGCAGGCTAAGAATGATGGATCGGTGTCGCCCTGGAGGTCCTTGCTGCGTTCCGTGGGACTTGCGAGTGACGATACGAAAAAGGACACCGGCACACCGGAATTATCCGCCAATTCGACGCTGGCGACCTCAGATGAGATCGCCGAAGCAGTTCGGCTTACGCCATTTGTGGAACTTGTGCGAAAGAATCTCGGTGTAGAACCGGTTCGTGAGGCCCGTGCCACCGTTAAGGACACGCGACTGATCGAGATATCGTTTCGTGGTACCAATCCTGAACTCGCTGCATTTGTAGTAAATGCTATTGCCGAAACATTTACGAATCAGAACCAGGAAAAGCGTTCGGGCACGAGTCGAAAGACCAACGATTTTCTGCAGGAGCGGATCGCGAACCTGCAATCGGACATTAAATCGGATGAGGAAAAGTTAGTTCAAATGACCCAGCAAGAGGGAATTTTGAAAACTGATGGCGAAACCACACTCGTTCTCGATAGATTGTCCGGACTAAATAAACAACTGCTCGATGCAGAGAATGAACGCAAAAATGCCGAGGCAAATTATGTAACTGTCAGCAATAACCCGGAACGGGTGAAGGCTTTGGCGGAGCAGGAAATGACCCGGTTTATCACTGAGCAGGAAAACACAATTCGACTTCAGCAGTCGGACCTTCAAAAGAAGATCGCGGACCTCCGCCAGACTCGTGAGTTGAGATTGCAGGAGTATCAAGAGGGAGCGGCGGAGATCAAGGAGATCGACGTTCAGATCCGGAGTTACGAAGACTCGATCGACAAGTTACTCGGCCGATTTCGCGGCGATCTCGACGCATTCAGACAACGAACGACGAAGACGATCCTAGAGAATCTTAAAACCACATATTTGCGGGCACGCGACCGCGAGGAAAAGATCCGCATTGACTTCAACCGTCAGTACAATGAAGCTCAGGGACAAAACCAAGGTGCCGTAAGCCTCAAGATCCTGCAGCAAACCATCGACACCAACAAGGGTTTTCTGGAAAATCTGCGAAAGCAGATGAGCGGAAATGACGTCGCGGCGCAGGGAACTGACAATAATATCAGCGTTACCGAGATCGCCATTCCGCCGGACATCGCTGTTTCGCCACGCCGAATGACGACGGTTGCTGCTGCACTTTTCCTTTCCACTTTATTCGGTATGGGGTTGGCATTGTTCCTGGAGTACCTGGACGACACGATCCGGACTACCGAAGAGATCGAAAATTACCTACAACTGCCGGCACTGGCAGCGATCCCGACATTCGAGCCTTCGACAAAACGGCGTCTGGCACTTGTCGGATCCGAAGAAGCGGAACAGGAGAGGGCCAATTCGGAGCTCTTGATCTACGCCGACTCGCGCTCAGCTTTGGCTGAGGCATATCGACAATTGCGAACGTCGATCCTATTGTCGACGGCGGGTCACGCTCCAAAATCGCTGCTTATCACATCGAGTCTGCCGTCTGAGGGTAAGACAACAACGGCGACCAACACCGCGATCAGCCTTGCCCAGACCGGCGGCAAAGTGCTCATAATCGACGCCGATATGCGTCGCCCGAGACTGCACGCGGTCTTTAATATCAGCAACGGCGAAGGACTTAGTACTTTGCTTTCGAGCGAATTGAGCGATGCTGAAACGCTTGCGGTCATTAAGCAAGACCCGAACACCAAACTGCATCTTCTGACGTCCGGCCCGATACCGCCAAATCCGGCTGAGTTGATCGGATCCGACCAGATGTCGAATCTGTTGAAATTCCTGTCTAAGGAATTTACCCACGTTGTTATCGATTCGCCGCCGATCGCGTCGTTTACTGACGGCGTATTGATCGCGTCGATGGTCGATGGAGTGATACTCGTCGTACACGCCGGCAAGAGCTCCAGGCAGGTTATCCGCAGATCGAGGCAGTTGCTGAATGATATCGGAGCGAAGATTTTTGGCGTAGTTCTAAACAACGCTAATTTGCGTTCGCAGGACAATTATTATTACTCGCAGAGCTATTATCGCTCGAATACTGAAAGCACTGACGACGAAGACGCGTAAGGGCACTTTGAAGCGTTAGACCACTAATGAGCAATATCACGAGAGTATTGGTAACGGGTGCAGGCGGATTTATCGGCAGCCACCTCGTAAAATATCTTAAGGAAAAGGGTTACTGGGTTCGCGGCGTTGATATTAAGCGTCCGGAGTTTGCGGAGACGGCCGCGGACGAATTCCTTGACCTCGATCTGCGGCGTTGGGAAAACTGTCTTGCTGCCACAGAGGGAATCGACGAGGTATATGCACTCGCAGCGGATATGGGCGGTATGGGCTTTATTTCCGCTCATCACGCTCAGATCCTTTACAACAATTCGCTTATAAATCTCCACACGCTCGAAGCCGCGCGCGAAAATGGTGCATCACGATACCTGTACACCAGTTCCGCTTGCGTCTATCCGGAACATTTGCAGGAAGATGCCAACGTCGTGCCGTTGAAAGAGACAGATGTTTACCCTGCGTATCCGCAAGACGCGTACGGCTGGGAAAAGCTTATCTCCGAGCGTTTGTGTATGCACTATCGTGATGACTACGGTATCGAGACCAGAACCGTGCGTTTTCATAATATTTTTGGCGAAGACGGCACGTGGGACGGCGGTCGTGAAAAGGTCCCGGCGGCAATGTGCCGTAAGATCGCACGGGCAAAACTGCTCGGTGACCCAAATGTCGAGATCTGGGGCGACGGCGAACAAACACGCTCGTTCTGCTACATTGCAGATTGTGTCGAAGGAATCTATCGTCTAATGCGTTCGGATCACTTTGAGCCGATAAATCTCGGTCAGGACCGAATGGTGTCGATCAATGAGTTGGCGGACATTGTCTCGGCAATTGCAGGTGTCGAAATTACCAAAAAGCACATAGACGGTCCCCAAGGCGTGCGCGGACGAAATTCGGATAATACGACCCTGCGTGAAGTGCTTCAATGGGAACCACAGATAACGCTCGAGGACGGACTGGCTATAACATACCGTTGGATCGAGGATCAGGTCAGGGCAGACCTCACTGAAAAAGGGCAACTCGGTTCGTCAACAGCCAATTAAGCTTAAATTTACGAGCTGACGAGCCACAGTTTTCAACTGCTACTAGGGTTTTGATTTGGCGAGTGACTAATGACCGTCGGGGCAGTGTATCGCATTGGCCCGGCTTTTGATATAGATGAACCTTTCGGATAAAAGGATATTTGTCGCGGGTTCGACCGGAATGGTCGGTAGTGCCGTGTGTCGTGAACTCGACCGTCGGGGATACGGCCACGTTCTAAAAACAAATTCGTCCGAACTCGACCTGATCGCGCAATCCGCAGTAAACGACTATTTTTTCCGTGAACGACCGCAGGTCGTAATACTGGCAGCCGCAAAAGTTGGGGGAATACTCGCCAATAACACCTTTCGAGCCGAATTTATTTACAACAACTTGATGATCGAGGCGAATATCATCAATGCCGCATTTAGACACGGGGCGGAAAAGTTGATCTTTCTCGGCAGCTCTTGCATTTATCCGAAAATGGCCGACCAGCCAATGACTGAGGAAGCATTGCTGACAGGCCCGCTCGAATTTACAAACGAGCCATACGCGATCGCCAAGATAGCCGGAATCAAGTTATGCGAGAGCTATTATCGGCAATACGGCTGTAATTTCATTTCCGCTATGCCTACCAATCTTTACGGCGAGCGGGACAATTTCGATCTGAATACCTCGCACGTCATTCCCGCATTGATACGTAAGTTTCACGAGGCAAAAATGAGCGGTGCGGCCGATGTGACGGCATGGGGAACCGGAGAGCCGATGCGCGAGTTTTTGTACGTCGACGACCTCGCTGAGGCGGTCGTGTTTATGATGGAGAATGTCGGCGCGGTGGACCTTTATGATAAAGGCATTTCGCACTTAAATGTTGGGTCGGGCCAAGACCTCCGGATCAGTGACCTCGCCGAAAGGATCCGCACGGTTGTCGGATTTGAGGGAGTTATCAAATTCGATACATCAAAGCCGGACGGCACGCCGCGTAAGCTGATGAGTGTCGACCGGATCGAAAAGCTTGGATGGAAGCATACTACTACCATCGGCGATGGGCTTGAGCGAACATATCGTTGGTTTATCGAAAATTGTTGTAAATGATCAAATTCGCGATACTTAGATCAGATGAAAAAAGCACTAATTACAGGAATAACCGGCCAAGACGGCAGCTATCTAACCGAGATTCTGCTCGCGAAGGGCTATGAGGTTCACGGCATCATCCGTAAATCCAGTTCGTTCAACACGGCACGCATAGACCACCTGTATCGGGATCCTGAGATCCTCGACAAAACGCTATTCTTGCATTATGGCGATCTGATCGATCCGAGTAGCCTTAATCGGCTACTTGAAAAGATCGAACCCGACGAGATCTATAATCTCGCGGCTCAGAGTCACGTAAAGGTTTCATTCGACGTGCCGGACTACACCGCGCAGGTCGATGCTCTTGGAACGCTGAGATTTCTTGACGCGATCCGGGAGACCGGTCTTCGCCGCGTGAAATTCTACCAAGCATCGACTTCGGAACTATTCGGAAAGGTACAGGAAGTTCCGCAAAAGGAGACAACGCCATTTTATCCACGGTCACCGTATGGCGTCGCAAAGCTCTTTGCGTACTGGACGATCGTCAATTATCGCGAGGCATACGGTATCTTTGCCAGCAACGGAATTCTTTTTAACCACGAATCGCCACGTCGCGGTAACACCTTTGTTACCAAAAAGATAACGCGTGAGATCTCACGTATTATCTCAGGTAATAGCGATCGCCTCATACTTGGAAATCTAGAAGCGAAACGCGATTGGGGATTTGCTCCGGAATATTGCGAGGGAATGTGGCAGATCCTGCAACAAGACGATCCCGATGATTTTGTTCTAGCAACCGGTGAGACTCATTCGGTGCGTGAATTTGTCGAAATGGCATTTTCGTGCGCCGGTATCGAGATCGGATGGAGCGGAACCGGTGCTGATGAAAAGGGTATTGTGCGTCACGTGGATAAGGCAAAAGTAAGTGAGCAACTTGGTTCGGACAATATCACGATCAAGACAGATGACGTGTTGGTGTGTCTTAGCGATTCGTATCTTCGCCCGACCGAGGTCGACCTTTTGATCGGTGATGCCTCAAAGGCCCGTGAAGCATTCGGATGGATACCGCAAACGGACTTTCAACATCTGGTTAAGATAATGGTCGACGCAGATTGTGCTGAGATGCGCGGCCCGGGATCGCATTTTTAGGCCGAAAATGGGTAATGTCAGGGTCGAGATCATCACTCCCGTATTCAATCGCTGCGAAGACACACTGAGGTGCCTCCGCAGTATTGCCAATTGTGATCTCGAGGGCATAGATGCTCACATGATAATTGTTGACGATGGGTCTACCGACGCTACGGCAGAACGCGTTAAAGAGGCATTTCCGGACGTGGAGATCGTTAGGGGCGACGGAACGCTTTGGTACACCGGCGGCACCAATCTTGGCCTTGAATCGGCCCTACGGCATAACCCGGACTATATCCTCGCAATCAACAATGATCAAGTATTTGACGGAAATTGCATTCGACGAATGGTGGAATGTGCGGAGCGGTATCCTCGGTCCGTGGTAGGCTCTCTGCTGTGTGAGTGGGATGTACCGCACAAGATCTTTCAGGTCTCGCCGCGTTGGGAACTGATGTCGGGTGGGTATCGACATTGGTTCAGGCAAACGGTCTGGACCGTGCCGCAGAAACCCTGGGAGGTTGAGATCATTGTCGGCAACTGCGTCTTGTACCCTGCTCAGGCAGTTCGCGAAGTAGGTTTGATGAACGCTTTGAGATTTCCTCAATATGGGGATGCGGAATACACTCCGAGGATGAAGCGACGGGGCTGGAAACTGATAATTGAACCGCGCGCAAGGGTCTTTTGTAAACCAAACGATGAGGTTAGCGGATTTCGCGGATTGAGTCTTAGATCCAAGATGACGCATCTATTTTTGAAAACGACGGGGCCATATAGCCTAAAGCGTAGATTTAATATGACAATGGCCGGAGCTCCCAATACGCTTTACGGGCTAATGGCCCTCCCGATCTTTTTCATACGACTATTTATCGGCCGTAATGCGGAAGGCTCGTGGGCTCTGACTCAGCAAGAACCGCCGCTCGCCGAGACATTTGCCTCCGCAGTTCTCGATGACTAAACCGAAAACTCAGTTGATCTTTCTCTGGAACTACGTCGAATGGGGCGGAGCTCAGATATTCCTGCTCGCAATTATGAAGGAGGCGAAGAAGAATTACGATATTCTCGTCGTCCTGCCTCGAAACTCAATGCCGACGATCCTCATTTTTCTCGATGATCTTGGTATCAAATACACGTTTTTAGACATTGCAATACAGGTTGCCGAAGCTCCGGGGATCGGCGACAAGATCCGCCGGCAATGGCGACGCATCCACGCCGAGGCGGTTAGCTTCAAGTATCTGATGAGATTTGATCTAAAAAGTGCGATCCTCCACATCGAAACCGCTCCCTGGCAATCGTGGATGCTGCTGACCGCACTTGCATTGAGGCGGGCAAACGTCTTTGTGACGATGCATAATTTTATGCCGCGGTCTTCAAAAATGAGGGAAATGCTATGGCGCGTGCGCCTCCAGTTTGTCTCCAGACTGCCTAAATTCCACATTGTCGCGTCAAATCAGGATACAAAGGATAAGTTGAAGGGCTGGGTTGAGGAAGATTTCTGGGAAAAAATGGTTGTAGCCCATACTGCGGTCAACCCGCCTGAGATCGAAGCAGCACTGAGATCTGAATTCGACAAGAGTGAGACGCGGGAACGCTTCGGGATACGCCCGGATAAATTTGTCGTGCTTTGCGTCGGCCAGTTTATTGATCGAAAGGGCCGTTGGGTATTTCTTGAGGCCGCCAAACGTGTTGTGGAAATGGCTCCGAATGTCGCGTTTGTCTGGTTGACACCAAAGCTCCCGGATCAAGCAGAAACCGCACGGATCAACGACTTTGGTCTCGGTGAGGCTTTTCGGGTGATCCTTTCTGAGAGTGTCGGTACGGCGCGCGAAGACGTTTTGCGATTCTTCCGTATTGCGGATGTTTTTGCACTGCCGAGCTTTGTTGAGGGCCTGCCTATTGCGTTGTTAGAGGCAATGGCGTTGAATATTCCGAGTATCTCGACCCGCGTCTACGCGATACCTGAGGCGGTAAAGGATATGGATACCGGCATCCTGATCGAGGCGGGCGACAGCGAAGCACTGGCAGGTGCGATACTAAAGCTTAAGAATGACCCCGAACTAGCAGATCGGCTGGCGGACAACGGCCGTCGCATCGTCCTCGAACAATTTGATGAGCGTGCAGTCGCCCGCAAGGTCATCGACAACTACGAAACATCGTTGAAAGGGAAATGAGCAGCGAAATCAAGCGCCAAAATGTCGGCAGTGTTGTGCGAAACGTGATCTACGGTTCGATGACGTGGCTATTGCCGCTTGGACTGAGCTTCGCGGCGACGCCGATAATAGTTAAGTCGCTTGGAAACAATGATTACGGCATTTACGCCCTCGTCCTTGGTTTTATTGGTTACTCATTCACTTTCAGCCTCGGGCGGCCGATAACCAAATATATTGCGGAGTACCGTGTCTCTGGCGAAAGCGAAAAGATCCGCGAAGTGATATCGGCGAGTTTGTTCTTAAACTTCGTTTTCGGGATTTTCGCGGTAGCCGTAATTTGCGGCCTCGCGAATTGGCTGGTGCATTCGGTATTTCGGATCGAAGAGGCAGCTCAAGAGCGTACGATCCACGCTTTTTATATAGCTTCGGCGATCATCTTTATGTCGATGCTCAATCAGGTGTTGGGCTCTGTCATACAAGGCGTTCAGCGATTTGATGTCTATTCCAAGGTAACCACTGCGAGCAGCTTTTCGCTTATTGCCGGCAATTTGTTGCTGGCTTACTTCGGCTTTGGGTTGACGGCCCTTTTGTATTGGAATCTAGGTACTTTGACATTGTTTTGCCTTGTACTCGCGGTCGCGGCCAAACGCCTCTTGCCCGAATTTGGCTTGAGCATTCGATTTTCGCGTTCGACCTTGAAAATGGTTTTGGGCTACAGCACGTGGAATATTGTCTATCAATTATTTGCAAATGTACTACTTTTATTCGAACGAGGTTGGATAACGCAGCGTCTTGGCGCCGACGAATTAACACATTATGTAGTGCCGATGGCTCTCGCAATGCAGCTACAGGCCTTTATTTCGAGCCTGGTACTGGTGATATTTCCGCTCGCGAGCGAGCTAAAGGATGAAAACGACAAACTTTTGGCACTCTACCTAAAGGCGACTAAGGCCATCAGCTTTATCGTGGTCTTTGCCGTTGCGAGTGCGGTCGTGCAAAGCAGAGTATTTCTCGAACTATGGATGGGTACCGAGTTCGCAGCAAGGTCATCGACAATCATGATCACGCAAATGGCGTGTTTTGGCCTGATCTCTATAATGTCGATAGCGTGGCAGATGACCGAGGGGCTCGGACACCCGCGCTTCAATGCTTTTTCGATCGCGCTCAGCACGACTATTGGTGTCACTCTGATGATCGTTTTCATCGGAGAATACGGGGCAGTTGGTGTTGCGGTCGCACGATTCACCGGATTTGTTGTCGTGTCACTCTCGGTTTTTTATGTTGAGAAGTGGTTTTTCGGTCGTATTCAAACTAGGTTTTGGCTTCGTTTGACCGGAAGTTTGGGATTTGCCGCAATTGTCGCCGTGGCAATAGAATACGGAATAAGCACGGCTCTTCCGGAAAAATGGCCCGCATTGGTCTTGTCAGTCGCGGCAGGCGGCATTGCGTATTGTATCGTGCTTTGGTTTTTGGAATTTATATCGGCGGATGAGAAACTGCTAGTTAAACGTTTGGTCGGGCGGTAGACGAGTCGGATAAGAGATGAAACTGGTTCAGCGAGTCGAATTTATTAAGCACGCGTGTGCCGGCAAAAATGTGTTGCATTTAGGCTGCACCAATTGGCCGTATACTCAGGACGCGATCGACAACAATATGCTGCTCCACTATGATCTGGCGGCTACCGCGACCTCTCTTTACGGTTTTGACTACGACCAGGAAGGTCTGGACCTGTTAGGGGCGGCCGGAACTGAAAACCTGTTTAGGGCGGACCTTGAGAACCTCAATGACGTTGCTCTCGACAAAACTTTTGACGTGATCGTTGCCGGTGAGATGGTCGAGCATCTTAATAATCCGGGGCTCTTTCTGCAAGGGATCCGCCGGTTTATGAATGCCGATACTAAACTGTTGATCACTACGATCAACGCTTATTCGGCTTTACGGTTCGCCATTTATGGTCTACGAGGCAAAGGAGGTTTGAATGAACCCGTGCACCCCGACCACGTAGCATATTATTCTTATAAAACGTTGACGCTGCTAATCGAACGGGCTAGCCTCAAGGTTTCAGAATTTTGTTTTTACGATATCGGTAGCGATCATCGAAAATTTCAGCCTTGGTATTACAATCTGATCAACGACATCAGTGTCAGCATCTCGCCGCAACTTAGTGACGGTGTCATAGCGGTTTGCGGGCTCGGAAATACCGAGCAGACTTAATAGATTATGACCCCGGAGGAAATTAAGGACCAAACTAATTGCTCGACCTCACCGGCTTCGATGGCGGCTCCCGGCACGCACGAGGCGGTCTACGAAATGGTCGGACGATATTTGCCAACAGGTTCACTTGTTGCGGACCTGGCAGCAGGTGAGGGCGCATTTTCGATCAAATTGCGCGAGCTCGGGCAAAATGTCATCGCGGTTGACGCGTCAAGTGACCATTGGAAGGTTTCGGATATCGAGCATCGCGTGATCGATCTCGACACCGAGTTTGCGGCAAACCTCGCAGGCAACGAAGGCAGATTTGATGCCGTTGTCGCGATCGAGATCATCGAACACCTTGAAAATCCGTTCAGCTTTGTCCGCGAATGTGCCAAACTATTGCGGCCCGGCGGGATGCTGTTTGTCACTACGCCAAATGTTGAAGCCGTACATTCGCGTTTGATATTTTTATATACCGGGCGATTGAACGCCTTTGGTGCTTACGAAACGGTTCGCCCGGCTCATATTACGCCGATCTTTAAGTGGAAGCTTGATATGATATTGGGCGAGGCAAAGTTTGAGACCGTCGAAGAGGTATTTACGCCACAAGCATTTGCAGCCGGTACTAACCTAAAGGTCAAGCTGACCGTCAGGTTTGCCAAGTTGCTAGAACGATTCGTAAAAGGTTCGAAAGGCGACGCCGGACGCATAATCGCCGCACGATTGAACGATAGATAATGTCATCACAAAGAATAGACAATCTGGGGCTCCAACCCTCAGGACGAGGCAACAAACTGATCCCGATCTTATTGATCTGGGGCGTGGCGTTGTTGCTGCTTGTGACATTTGTCTGGTATGAAAACGGCCTCAGTGATTCGATCAAAGGGTTTTATTTGGTCCCGTGGATCTTATTCGCGGGCATCGCAGTGCTGGCACCAACCGCGTGGCTGACCTACAAGGGCAAGTTCGATCCGTTTCATCCACTGATCTTTGCTGCGTGGTCATATGTGTTTCCGGCGTTTGTACTGGGCGGAGTTATTATTGCGTTCGATTGGGTCAACCCGTTCTTTATGTCTTTCATCGATGACCCGAAAAGCCAGCTTCCTCTCAGTTTGGTCTACGTCGGCGTTGGCTTCATCGGATTGACGGTTGGTTTTGCTCTACCGATCGGACGCTATATCGCTGAGAAATGTGAACCGCGGTTACCTAATTGGGACTGGGAGGCAAATCAAGTATGGGTTCCGGGAATTATACTTCTTTTTGCCGGGATCGGCGTAAACTTGGTCGGCTTTGTTCAGGGAATTATGGGATTCCAACGACTGACCGAAGTCGGAATATTTGATGCCTCGCTCTACTTCCTGTTGACGCTGCTTTCCGAAGGCACAATGCTTTTGTGGCTGGCAGTTTTCAGCACTAAAGAAAAGAAGGGGATCTACTACCTCGTTTTTGCGTTGTTGCTGTTGATGCTCCCGCTCCGAATGGCACTGCTCGGAAGTCGGAGCAGTCTGCTGATCAGTATCTTTCCGATCGCGATGGCATTTCAATATTCCGGCCGCAAATTGAAATGGCAATACACGGCAGTGCTTGGTGTCGTTCTACTATTTGCGGTCGCGATCGGTGTAACTTACGGGACATCATTTCGAAACATCAAGGGCTCAGAGTCGAGAATGGACGCTGGCGATTATATAGGTCAGATCGGAGCTACTATCGATTATTTATCGAACGAAGACCCCGAGATCCTGCTCAGGAACAGTGCTCAGGCGTTGGCCGATCGTGTTGAAAACCTCAGTTCTTTGGCAGTGGTCGTTGCAAACTACGAACGCCTTGCTCCATATGAAGAGAGCTACGGCCTTGAAAATAACATCATTAATGACACACTGACTTCATTTATCCCTAGAGTTGTCTGGAACGATAAACCGCCGACCTCGGACGCTCGGGCATATAGTGATCTATATTTCAATTACGGTGAAAACTCGTTTGCTATCTCGCCGTTCGGTGATCTGGTAAGAAACTTTGGACCAGTCGGTGTGCCCTTGGGGATGCTTCTATTGGGGATCTATTTGCGTGTGATCCACGCCGGCTTGATCGATACGCCACATCCGGCATTATGGAAGAAAGTCGCATATTTTCCGCTTTTGACACTTGTATCCTATGAGGCATTCTACGCCACGATCTTTCCGTCGATCGTTCGAACGGTGTTTATACTTGCGGTGAGTTTGTTTTTGGTAAATTTGATCGCGAAACAGATCAGGAAGAGTAGGGCATAATGGACGATAACGAAAGTGTTTGGGAATATTTTGGCGAGAATGACCCTTATTTTGGGGTTAATACCATCGCTGAAATGCGGTCGGACAAACTGGACGACGTTGCCCGCAACGTATTCTTCAAAAGCGGCGAAGATTACATTGACCGTATCTGGAACGAGATCGAGGACAATTTCGAACGTGGATTCAAGCCTGATCGTGCTCTCGATTTTGGATGTGGCGTTGCCCGGATCACGTTACCGATCGCCAAGCGAAGTGGGGCGGTCGTAGGCGTCGACATTTCGACCGGGATGTTGGAACTTGCGCGCAAGAACGCTGCTGAATTCAATATTGAAAACACGACATTCATAAAGGGCGACGACGAACTCTCGAACGTTCCGGGCAAATTCGATCTCGTCCATTCATTTGTAGTTTTCCAACATATCGAACCGAAAAAGGGTGAGCGAATATTCACCCGAATAGTTGAAATGCTTGATGAGGGCGGGATCGGCGTACTCCACGTCGAATATGCCAACACGGTCTCGACACCGATCCAGAAACTGCGGTTTTGGGCATATCGTGATCTGCCTCTTGTTTACAGATTTCGCAATTTATTGCTCGGAAAGCGTAAGGAACCGCTTATTCCAATGTACCTTTACGATCTAAACCGCCTGTTACTGATCCTACAGCAAAATGATTGTCACAAGGTGCAAGTCCGTTTTAGCAAACACGGAGTCGATGGAGTAGTACTCATTTTTAAGAAAGAAAAGTCCGAATTGTATTAGGAACTCACTCTGATGCAGAATATGCCAAAAGTTGTCTTTACCAATGGATGCTTCGACATCATTCACCCGGGCCACGTTGACCTTTTGCGCCGAGCCCGAGAGCTTGGTGATAAGTTGATCGTCGGAATAAACAGCGATGCTTCAGTTCGAAGGATAAAGGGTGATGGCCGGCCATTTATGGATCAGGAATCACGCCGGGCGGTGTTGCTCGGGCTCGATTCAGTCGATGAGGTAGTCGTGTTTGACGAATCGACACCGGCGGAGATCGTAAAGCGTATAATGCCGGATGTGCTGGTAAAAGGCGGTGATTGGGCTCCGGATGAGATCATTGGGGCAGATATTGTTAACGCCAATGGCGGGGAAGTTCATTCTCTCCCGTTGGCCGGCGGATATTCGTCAAGCTCGATAGTTGAATCAATTCGGCTTGAACGACCGGAGGCTGATATAGTCGATCCGATCGACAATATTGGCCGTTCGCTGCAAGAACATTTGGAGTTGTTCGAAGACATTCTACGCTCCCAAACCGCTGTCATTCGTGAATGTGCGGAACTGCTTTTCCAGACATTCGCCGCCGGGAAAAAGGTTTTGGTTTGCGGAAACGGCGGAAGCGCCGCCGATGCCCAGCACATTGCCGCCGAGTTTGTCGGGAGATATGAGACGGAGCGAATCGCACTGCCGTCGATCGCACTTACGACCGATACTTCGGCCTTGACAGCGATCTCAAACGATTACGGATTTGAAAGCGTATTCTCAAGGCAAGTTGAAGCCCTCGCTGTCGAAGGTGATTGTCTGATCGCGATCACGACCAGTGGAAATTCGCCAAATGTTATCGCCGCCGTGCTTGCCGCCCGCGGTCGCGGCTGTACGGTGATCGGTCTGACCGGAAAGAACGGGAAAAAGCTCGCAGGGCTCTCGGACGCGTGTGTGCTGGTCCCATCCACTCGAACGGCGCGAATACAGGAAGCACATATAACAATTAGCCATATCTGGTGTGAGGCCGTAGACCGTGCCTATGCCGAACGTGAGTCGACGGGAGAATAATTCTGGATCTGAAAGACGTAAAAATAATGGTCGTCGGTGATCTGATGCTGGATCGCTATTGGTGGGGTTCGGTCGAACGTATCTCGCCGGAGGCTCCGGTGCCGATCGTCAAACTACAGAGGACGAGCGCCGCCGCGGGTGGCGCCGCCAACGTTGCCGCAAATATCGCTGGATTGGGCAGTAGGGCCGTGTTGATCGGTGTTACCGGATCGGACACTGAAGGCAATTTGTTGCGAAACGTCCTTGCCGAGATTCCAAATGTTGAACTGCGGGCGATAGCACTCGAATCACGTCCGACCACCGTTAAAACTAGAATAATCGCTCACAGTCAACAGGTAACGCGGCTTGATCACGAAGATTCGGCTCCGATCTCCGGCGGCGAGGAAGCGGCCGTTCTCGAACAGATACTGGGACTTATCGACGCAGTAGATGTACTCGTAGTTTCGGACTATGCCAAGGGCTTGCTTACAGATAACGTTCTCAACGGCTTGATCGCGTCCGCACGTCTAAAAGGGAAATTGGTCTTTATCGATCCGAAAGGTAAGGATTATTCGAAATACCGCGGAGCGACGATGGTCACGCCAAACCATCACGAAGCGGCAGACGCCTGCGGCCTCAGCTTCGACGACCCCGAACTTGTCGCCCACGCCGGTCGCCGTTTGATCAAAGAGCTGGAACTTGAAGCTTCGCTGATCACCGAAGGGGCAAATGGAATGACACTTTTTGAGTCAAACGGTCCAAGCACCCATCTCAACGCGCGTGCCAGAAAGGTATTTGACGTCACGGGTGCCGGCGATACCGTCATCGCAACTCTCGCTGTAGCAGCTGCAGCCGGAAATTCGTTGGCCGATTCGGCGCAATTGGCGAATATCGCTGCCGGTATTGCAGTCGGACAGGTCGGAACCGCCATCGTTTCAAGCAATGAGGTACTCGCCGCTTATAATTTGCTCGTCAATTGAGTTTAGGCAGGGTAAGCTCCGAATATGATGACCCGAATCTTGTTTGTCGAACGAAAGCGATCCCATTTCGTGAGCCTCGAAAATGTTTTTCGACAGATAGCACGCGGACTCGATAGCGAGGAGTTTGAAACGGAGTTTCAGCAGGTATCGTTCTCAAATGATCTGCTGAGTATGATCAAGAATCTACTTCTATTCAGACCGAAAGCGGCGGACATATTTCACATCACCGGACACATACACTACATCACTATGCTGCTACCGCCTGCATGCACCGTTTTGACGATCCACGATGTCGCATTTCTGTATACTCGGAGCGGAATCAGGCGATTTGTTCTGAAGAAATTGCTACTTGATTGGCCATTGAAGAGACTCAGATATGTCACGGTGATCTCACAATTTACGAAAGACGAGATCGTTCGGCAAACGGCAGTCGATCCACGAAAGATCACTGTAATTGAAAACCCATTAGGCGAGCATCTTAAGCCGCGGCCGAAAATGGAATTCAACGCTGAGTGTCCGACCATTTTACAGATCGGAACGATGGACAACAAGAATATTCCGCGGCTCGCGGAATCACTCGCGGGTGTCACCTGCAAGTTGCGTGTGATCGGGCCGATGACCGATCACCAGATCGAGTGTCTTAATAATCACGGCGTTGACTATGAAAATTTGTCCGGACTGGACGACAACCAGATGGTAGAGGAATATCAAAAGGCGGATATGCTTGTCTTTTGTTCGACCTACGAGGGCTTTGGCCTTCCTATCATCGAGGCTCAACGAATGGGAACGCCCGTGATAACCAGCAATTTGAGCCCTATGAAAGAGGTCGCGGGTGACGGTGCATTACTCGTCGATCCGACTGATAGCGACAGTATTCGAGATGGAATCATCACGCTGATCGAAAATGCTGGATTGCGATCGTCGCTTGTAATAAAGGGGACTGCAAACGTGAATAGATTTGATGCCGAGACGATTTCAGGACAGTTTGCCGAATATTACCGCCGAGTACGCAACTAACTCGATGTTAGCCCGCCTTTCAGGTAACATCTCTTAATAGGATACATTAATTACGTGGCACTATTGTTCTGATGAAACAGGACTTAGTTGCATTATTGGGAATACGGGAGCTTTATGAGAATTCTTATTTTTGGGGCCGGCGGAATGCTTGGCCACAAGTTGATCCAACAGCTTTCGCCGAAATTTGATACCTGGGGGACGATCCGCGGCGATTACTCATCAGTTGAGCGATACAACATTTTCGACAAAGAAAGGATAGTTGAAAGCGTTGACGTCGAAAACGCCGAATCGGTCGAAAATGCGATCAGTCGGGTACATCCAAATGTTGTTATCAACGCCGTCGGTGTGATCAAGCAGCTCCCGACATCCAATGACGTCGTCAAGACCTTGATGACCAACGCGATATTTCCGCATCGCGTCGCCACACTCACCGGCAAATATGGCTTTAGATTGATTACCGTTAGCACCGACTGTGTATTCGATGGCGCAAAAGGCGGATATACTGACGGCGACGTTTCAAATGCAACTGATCTATACGGCAAAAGCAAGTCGCTTGGCGAGGTCAACCTCGAAAACTGCCTGACGATCCGCACATCGATAATTGGTCGTGAGCTTGGGACACAACATAGTCTGGTCGAATGGATTCTATCGAACCGGGGAAAGCAGATCAAGGGTTTCACAAATGCAATATATAGCGGCTTTCCAACGATCATCTTTGCCGATATAATTGCAAATTTGATCGTAAACCAGACTAACTTGACCGGTATATATAATGTTGCGTCTGAACCGATCAATAAGTTTGATCTGGTTAGCCTTATAAATAAACAGTATAACGCCGGTATTGAGGTGATCCCGGACGGCGAATTGAAGATCGACCGTAGCCTCGACGCTACGCGATTTAATCAACTTACGGGGTTTCGGCCTCAACCGTGGAGTGAGATGATCTGGAAAATGGCATCGGACACAACGCCATACGACAATTGGAAATAATGAACGAACTTGAAGGAAAACGAATTCTTGTCACCGGCGGAACCGGTTCGCTCGGCCAAACGCTGGTAAAGCGCATCTTGTCCGGCGAAATGGGAAAGCCCGCCTCGATCACGGTCTTTTCGCGAGACGAAGCCAAGCAGCATTATATGCGGCTCGATTTCTTGGATCAAAACGCCGCTACAGATGACATCATCTACCAAAACTCTCAGGACCTCTTAAAATTTCGGATCGGTGATGTTCGCGATTATTCGGCCTTGCTGGCGGCAATGCGTGAATCAGACGTCGTTTTTCACGCAGCGGCATTAAAACAAGTGCCGTCGTGTGAATATTTCCCTTACGAAGCCGTTCTGACGAATATCGGCGGAGCCGGCAACATTGTCCGCGCAATTCGTGAAAATGACTTACCGACGACCAAGATCATCGGTATTTCAACCGATAAGGCGTGCAAACCGATCAACGTGATGGGTATGACCAAAGCCTTGCAGGAACGCGTCCTGCTCGAGGCCAATCGTGACTCCAAGGTTTCGATCAGTTGCGTCAGATACGGGAACGTCATCGCTTCGCGCGGGTCTATCATCCCGCTTTTCGTCGAACAGATCGAAAAGGGACAGGCCGTTACTGTCACTTTACCGGAAATGACAAGATTCCTGCTCAGTCTCGATCGCGCGGTAGACACCGTTTTCGAAGCCATACGAAGTCAGAGGCGTGGTGCCACTTTTGTCCCAAAGGTTCCGGCGGCACTGATCACCGATGTTGCCAAAGCCTTGATGGGCGACAAAAATGTGCCGATCAAATTTACCGGCATCAGGCCCGGCGAAAAGATACACGAGATAATGGTCTCTGAAGAAGAGTGCTTCCGAACCATCGACGAAAATGGTTACTATGTGATCCTGCCGGTTCTGCCCGAGATCCGAAATGATCATAACCTGACGCCGGCGTTAACCAGCGAATATTCATCGAAAGACGACACGATATCGGTAGATGATCTGAAGGTTCTGCTCGGCGGAGCCAGTACGGAGATCGACAGATTTATCAACGGCGACAAATAGCAACCCGCGCAAAGAAAGTTTATGAAGGTAATGACCATTTTCGGCACCCGTCCGGAGATCATCAGGCTCAGTCTGGTGATGAAGGTGCTCGACCAACATTGTGACCACGTCACCGTGCATACCGGGCAGAACTACCACGAATCACTCAGCGATATATTTATTCGTGACCTCGGCGTCCGCACTCCGGACGAACATCTCGGTATCAGGTCGGCGTCGTTTGCCGAACAGATCGGGCAGATCGTGTCAAAGTGTGACGAGGCTATTGAGCGGCACGCTCCGGATCGCATCCTGATACTGGGCGATACGAACAGCGCTCTGTCAGCGATCACTGCAGCGCGTCGTCAAATTCCTGTTTTTCATATGGAAGCAGGGAATCGCTGCTACGACGATCGTGTTCCCGAAGAGGTCAATCGCCGGATAATCGACCATTCGAGTGCGGTATTGCTACCGTACACTGAACGTAGCAAAGAAAATCTCGTTCGCGAAGGCATTGAGCGCGACAGGATATTTGTCACCGGGAATCCAATAAAGGAAGTTTTAGACTTTTTCTCGCCGCAGATCGAGGAGAGTGAGATCCTCAAGACCTTGAATGTAAGGCCGTTCGACTACTTTTTGGTGACGCTCCACCGAGCGGAGAATGTAGATATTCACGAGCGATTGGTTGGAATATTTAAGGCGTTTACTGCCATCAGTGAAAAATTTGGAAAAGAGATATTGATCAGCGTACATCCGCGAACGGCGGAAAAGATCAACCAGTTCGGCATTGCTCCGGGTTCCAGTAAGGTCAGACTGCTTGATGCATTCGGATTTTTCGACTTTGTGAAGTTGGAAAAGAACTCTTTGGCCGTAATGACCGATAGCGGCACAGTGCAGGAAGAATGTGCGATATTCGGTATTCCAAATGTCACACTCCGTGACGTGACCGAGCGGCCCGAAACGATCGAGTGCGGTAGCAATATTCTTAGTGGCGCAGATCCGGACACTATCGTCCGGGCGGTCGAATTGGCGATGTCGCAACCGGCGTCGTGGACCGCACCGCGCGAGTATTTGGCTGAAAACGTGTCTCAAGTGGTAAGCAAGATAATGCTCGGATATTCGAGTCTCCGGCGACATCGATAGATCGACAAAATACGTTCCCCCCAGCTAATGAAGAAGATACTGGTCTTTTGCGATTACTATCGTCCGAGCCTCAACGCCGGCGGCGGTATGTGGACGGTCGCAAATCTGGTCGACCGATTTTGCGACCGGTATGAGTTTCATATTGTCACGCGTAACTACGACAGCCCCGGCGACACGACGCCGTACACGAGCGTTAATACCGGCGAATGGAATGATCTCGGCAATGCAAAGGTCTATTATGCTGCGAGCAGCGACCTGACATCTGCAAAGTGTGCGGCACTGGCCAACGATATTCGTCCGGATGTAGTCTATCTGAATTCTGTTTTCAGCACTCCGGTCGTGAAATTTCTGATCGCACGCCAAAAGCATTTGACTCCGGACGTCGCCGTCATACTTGCTCCGTGTGGCGAACTATCTGAAGGTGCTTTGCAAAGCAAGAGCCTAAAGAAGAAACTCTACCTTACCTATGCAAAGTCCAAAGAGCTTTATCAGAACGTAATGTGGAAGGCTACGACCGAGCTTGAGGCAAATGAGATCAAGCGAGTATTTGGATCGCACCTTAGTCCGATGCTCGCTCCGGACCTGACCCCTTTAACGATCTTGCCCGAGTTTGACGTTGCCCAAAAGCCTTCGAAACGGCACGGCGTGGCACATTTCATATTTCTTTCCCGGATCGTCCCGAAAAAAAATCTTGCATATATTTTGCGAGTGTTCGGTCAGGTAAAGGTGGGCGAAATCGTCTTGGACATTGTGGGCCCGATCGAGGACAAAACATATTGGAGAGAGTGCGAAAGGTTGATCAAGATGCTGCCATCGAACGTGACCGTGAATGTCGTTGGCGGGATAGATTATGCAACAGGACTCCGGAAACTGGTCGAGAGTCACTTTTTTGTGCTGCCGACCCTTAATGAGAATTTTGGATACGTCTTTATTGAGAGCCTTGCCGCCGGGACACCGATCTTGATCAGTGACCAAACGGTATGGGGAGCCGTAGCGGACGAAAAAGCCGGATGGGTCAATAGCCTCGCCGAAGAGCATCGATGGCTCGATACTATAAATGAGTGTTTAGATATGAATCAAGCCGAGTTTACCCAGACTTCAAATCGGGCGAGGTCATTCGCTGTCAATTGGTTGGCAAATAGCGAGTATGAGAATGCGACCGCGAAAGTGCTCGATTCGGCGATCCATACAAATTCAGTTTCCTAGATGAACGGTCAATCCGACATTTCAACTAAGTCCGAGAGCGTGGCCGTTCGCCCGACGCTATGGGTCGTAAGTGAATTGTACTATCCGGAAGAAACCTCGACCGGCTACTATATGACCCGAATCGCCGAAGGACTGACGGATGCCTTTACGGTTAAGGCTCTATGTGGGCAGCCGAATTACTCGTCCCGCGGAACCAAAGCCCCGAAGCACGAATTTCGCCGAGACGTTGAGGTCTTTAGAGCGGCGGGAACTACGCTCAACAAAAACATTATATTGTTTCGATTGATCAATATGATGACGCTCAGCCTGTCTACGTTTTTAAAGGGAATGATCAGGTTCAAGTCCCGAGATCAAGTCCTGGTCGTTACGACCCCGCCGTCGCTGCCGTTCGTAGTTGCCCTCGCCGCACTTATAAAAGGGGCGACGTACACACTCGTAATTCACGACAACTATCCCGAGATCTTGTTTGCGGTCGGCAAAATGCGTGAAGATTCCGCATTTGCGACGATACTGAACTTCAGCAATCGCTGGCTCTACAAACACGCTCGTAAGCTGATCGCTGTTGGCCGCGATATGGAGAAATTGCTTGAGCGGAAATCCGAAGGCTTAGATATTCCGGTCGCGGTAATTCCGAATTGGGCCGAACTCGAGGCCGTGCATCCGGAACCACGCGGATCGAACCAATTGCTCAAGGAGCTAGGAATCGAGGATAAATTCGTATTCCTCTATGCCGGCAATATGGGACACCCGAACGATGTCGAGTCAATTATCGAAAGTGCCCGCCGGCTGAAGGACAGGCCGGAAATTCATTTTGTGTTTTTAGGTACGGGCGTTAAAGAAAGCTGGATCAGGTCGGCGGTCGCTGAGCACGGGCTGGCAAATGTGGATGTTATCAGTCCAAAACCGAGGTCCGAACAGGTCGTATTCCTCAATGCGTGTGACGTCGCACTCGTATCGCTGGTTGATAAAATGCTTGGAGTATCGATGCCGAGCAGGACGTACAATATCCTTGCGGCCGGTAAACCAATGCTCGCTCTGACCGATCCTGACAGCGAACTCGCAATGGTGATAGATGAGGATCGGGCGGGTTGGCACGTAAGGCCGGGAAATGTCGATGAACTCACTTCGACAATAGTTGAGATATACGAGTCTCGGGCGAAATTGCCGTCCTTCGGCGAGCGTGCCCGGACATCTGCATTAAATAAATATTCGCTTGATGCGGCGATCAAGATGTATCGTCGCGAGCTTGGAATGTAGGATCACAAAGTGCTGGAATTGACGCTTTTTTTCGGATGTTTTCTGGTGACATATTTTGGGGTCCGGGCATTTCGCGCGTGGACACTAAGACGCGGCGTGCTTGACCACCCTAACGAACGCAGCTCACACACGGACCCGACGCCCCGCGGAGGCGGTCTGGTGGTCGCTGTCGTCGTATTGGCCGCTTATGTGATCGCTGCCGGTCTCGTGGGATTCGAGATCTCTTGGGGGTTTCTCGCAGGCTCAGTCATCGTGGTCGCAATCAGTTGGTTGGACGACATTTACTCGGTCTCCTTCATTTGGCGATTGTTAGCCCATTCTGTTGCGGCTATCTGTCTTTTGTTGGATTTGGGCTACTTGTCGACGATCGTGATGTTTGACACTACAACACCATTGAGTATCGGCATAATCGGTGCCGTTGTCTCGTTTGTATGGATAATTTGGCTGGTCAACGCTTATAACTTTATGGATGGTATCGACGGTATCGCCGGTACTCAGGCAGTTGCGGCGGCGATAGGCTGGCTGCTTGCGGGATTGGCAAACGGTTCGCCGGCGACGATGGTGCTTGGCGGATCTGTCCTCTTCGCGGCATTGGCGTTTCTACTTCACAATTGGTCACCGGCACGGATATTTATGGGCGATGCCGGAAGTGCGTTCCTCGGGTTCACATTTGCATCCTTACCGTTTATTTTCCGGGGAAGTCTGACATCGGATTCTGGAATTTCAGCGACTATCGGTGTGTTATTTGTCTGGATGTTTGTTTTCGACTCGGTCGTTACACTTATTCGGCGGATACTGAATGGTGAAAAGATATGGACGGCACACCGCCAACACTTATACCAAAGGCTGGTGATCTCGGGATATTCGCACCAAAAGACCACGT
>Ga0209476_10000034_pt1 | contig 99433 bp, 84 predicted proteins | sample KloWWTrecipitate_FD_187179 | JGI IMG/M metagenome (GOLD analysis project Ga0209476, IMG submission 187179) | Active sludge microbial communities from Klosterneuburg, Austria, studying microevolution and ecology of nitrifiers - Klosterneuburg... | ecosystem: Engineered > WWTP > Aerobic digester... | reverse complement strand
GGGGGGATAATGTGCGCGTTCCAAGTCTGTCACAATTAAGGAGTCAATCTATATGAAAGTGTTGTTCAAAGTTTTAGCGGCTTTTGTTTTGGTTTGTGCGATTTACTTTGTCTCCGGTGCAAAGAATGTTCGTGCGGACGGCATGGAAGAACTAGAAGAAACCAGCTGTACCGGAACTTCTTGTCAAGTTTGTCAATGTGGTTATAATCGTTGCGTAAACAAGGGAAATTGGGAACCGGGCTGTTCCCAACATTTCTATTCTTGCATTGGCGGTGATTATTCCTGTATGCAACCTTAATCGTCTTCAAGGAGGAGATGATGTTAGGCGTTATGTGCGTACATAGCGCCTAACCGATTAAACCGACCTATGAAACTTAAGTACCTAGTTGTTTTCATATTTACTTACCTCGCTTTGGCTACGCCGTCGCTAGGTCAGACAATTGTAATGGTCGAACCCTTATTGACTGATGAACAATTAGCCCTAATCAAGAGCAACGCAATCGAGCTAATTCGTGAGACAGGCAAGAATTCATTGGACTTAACCGATGGAAATTCACGCATCGAGTCACATTTTCAAACCGCTAAGCTTTTGTATAAATATGATCCTAATATCTCAATAAACTTTCTCGAAAAAGCCTGGCGCGATAGCTTTTCTGACGACTTAAAGAACAAACCTTATACGAATTCGCAACGAAACAAAATCATTGACCTTGCTTCTAAAATCGCGCCCGAATATGCGAAGAAGTGGTTGGGCGAAATAACACAAAATAAAATCGACGAAGAAAGCCTAAACGTTAAAACAGCCAATATGACTGACCGAGAAATGGCGAATCTTACATTGCGGGTTGCTTTAGCGAAACTAGAAACCAATCCTGATGTGGCGGTGTCGTTAGCCCTGTCGTCGCTTTCACAATACGGCAAGTTGTCGAAAGGCTTCGGGCCCTTCGTTGACCGGCTTGTTGTCCTGAATCGCTTAGATTTGGAGATATCCGTTCTCAAAGGAATTTCAGATTTCATAAAGGATCGACCCAGTCTGGACGGAGAAGATTTGTTGGCGGCGATGAACTTGCTCGTCTCCAAGCATGCGAGTGTCGAATATCGCACTAAGTTATTCGCATATCTTCTGGACTCCGGGCGTCTAATTATTAGGAATCAAAGCCAAGGCTCGGAAGGACAGTCAAACAGATTGTCTGGAGATCAAATGGATTTGATCTATTCATATTTCAACTTTCCGTTACACGCATTCACCTTAAATGAATTTACCAGCGGACTTGCTTCACTTGACGAGGTAATGTCGGAAATGAGGCAGTTTGTTTCCCCTGGGTTACTAACTGATCCTCTTCGCAATCCATTGCCGATCGAAAGACAGATTGAGGACGCGATGAAAGTCGTCGGGTCAAAGGAACGAGATGCTCGACTTGTGAAAATTGCGACGTGGTTGTTAGGCAGAAGAAAAGGAAACGAAAAAAATAACCTTACGCTTGCTATTGACGTCTCCGACAATATATCGAATTTGGAAATTCGGGAGACGCTTAGAGACTATGTCAAAATGGCAGAAATCGAAACACTCGTGGAGCAAAAAGATTTCTCCGGTGCAGAGAAAAAGGCCCGCTCAATATCCCTTCCCGAATTGAAGACTTGGGAATTAATTGTGATCGGTAAACTTCAAGGGGGAAACAATTCGATAGCCGCCGACCTTTATGAGGCTGCTCTAGATTCACTACAGAAGGCTGCCGCAACAAATTACAAAACGCAATTGGCATTAATCCTAGCTTCGTTGTTTAGAAAACACGATGAGGGCAAATCGCTAGAAATACTATCTCAAGCCGTCAAATTCTCCAATGAGGCAAAAAAACAAGAAGAAGAAAAGCACGAGATAGGCTTGATGTTTGATACACATTTAGGCGGCATGGACTTTGCAGATTACGATTTTGATGTCCTCGCGACGAACGTCGAGATTCCCAAAGAGCTAGGCAAGCTAGCGATCAACTTCTGGTTTCCGTGCGTAAACTTAAGCCGGCAAATGCAGCCATTAGTACTGCGACTTAATCTACAACGAATGCTCGCTGAATCGGCACTTAAATATGTCGATGCTGCTGAACAAAATAAAAAGAAAAAAGAAAATGAACCTCACAAAAGAGCTTGAAAACATTGCGAATTTGACGATTATTATTTTAGCAATTGTCTTGGTCGGATTGCTCGCCAGAAATTACTACTTTGGTACTCCGAAAATTGACTCGGTAAGTGTTGGCGAAAAGATCGTAGTGCCCGAACTCGACTTTTCAAATTCGAATCACACCCTCGTCGTGGCTCTTCGACATGATTGTCATTTTTGTGAAGAAAGTAAGGATTTTTATCAAAGTCTCCTGCAGTACGCCTCCAATGCTAAGGATATCAAAGTGGTCGCGGTCTTCAGTGAAGAAAACCCAGATAGCAAAGGGTTTTTAGAGGGTATGAATCCCAAATTCCCCAACGTAAAAACGGTGCCTTTCCGGACACTCAGAATCAATGCCACACCCACGATCATCGACGTGAATAGACACGGATTGATCCAAGCTGTTTGGAGAGGGAAATTGCCGCCTGATAGGGAGGGCGAATTCTTCGCAAGCCTAAAACAATAGCTTGATTATAACTAATTCTCCTTTGCAATTAACGGATCGGCTATGTCGGGCTTAGTATCGATATTCTGAACAGTGTACGACGTCAACGCATTGTCATTGGCATCTTTTTCGAGTGCAGCACTAAGTACATCACTGATCCTTGTTGCCGGAAATACCGCAAGTTCCTTTCGGACGTCATCGGGGATCTCTTCGAGATCAACTTCGTTTCGATCCGGCAATATAATTCGCCGAATACCCGCACGATGAGCAGCGAGTACCTTCTCTTTGACTCCCCCAACCGGAAACACAAGTCCCGAGAGTGTGATCTCTCCCGTCATCGCAGTATCCGACCTAACCTTACGGCCGGTGTACAACGATGCCAGAGCCGAGGCCATTGTAACACCTGCACTTGGCCCGTCTTTCGGTATCGCTCCCGCAGGCACGTGGATATGAACACCGTTTTGCTTGATAGCCTCGGGATCGATCCCGAGTTCGACTGCGTGAGACCACAGATAGCTACGGGCGGCCTGAGCCGACTCTTTCATCACGTCACCAAGTTGGCCGGTCAGCGTCAGTCCGCTGCCGCCCGGCAACAGCGTCGCCTCGATGAACAAAACCTCTCCGCCCATCTCGGTCCACGCCATACCGGTCGCGACTCCCGGTGGCAGTTCCTTTCTCGCTTCTTCGGGATACACTCGTGGTGGCCCGATATACCCCTTGATCTCTTCGGCAGTGATCGAGACCTTTTCATTCAGTCCCTCGGCAACCTTAAGAGCCACCTTTCGTGCCAGGTTGCCGACGGTTCGTTCAAGCTGTCGGACGCCGGCTTCGCGGGTATAACGAGATGTTAAAAGGTTTACAGCGTCGTCAGATATTTCAAGTTGGTCTTCGGTCAATCCATTTTCCTTGATCTGCCGCGGAATAAGGTACTGCCTGGCGATTCCCAATTTCTCCCGATCGCTGTAGCCACCGAGATGGATGATCTCCATTCGGTCGCGTAGGGGCATTGGTATCGGCTGTAACTGGTTAGCGGTCGCGATAAAGAACACTTTTGAAAGATCGAACGGCAGGTCGATGTAATTGTCGCGAAATGTGTTGTTTTGAGCCGGGTCGAGTATTTCGAGCAAGGCAGACGCAGGGTCGCCGCGGAAATCGTTGCCAAGCTTATCGATCTCATCGAGCATTAACACAGGATTGTTGACGGACACGCGCCGCAACGACTGGATTATACGGCCGGGCATAGCCCCGATATAGGTTCGGCGATGTCCGCGAAGTTCAGCCTCATCACGCATTCCGCCAAGTGACATACGATCAAACTCACGTCCAAGGGCACGAGCGATCGATCGTCCTAGTGAGGTCTTGCCGACTCCTGGCGGTCCTACAAAAAGGATGATCGGACTCTTAGAATCAGGTCGGAGTTTGACGACTGCAAGTGACTCCAGGATGCGTTCTTTAATATCGTCGAGGCCATAATGGTCTTCGTCAAGTATCTTGCGAGCCTCGGCCAGATCGAGTTTCTCCTCGCTAGATCGTCGCCAGGGCAATTCCAGAATGTACTCGATATAGGTGCGAATGACGTGGTAATCCGGTGCCGATTGAGGCAACTGCTCCATCCGCTTGAGTTCGCGTGTCGCCTCTTTTCGGACGTCATCGGGCAAATCGGCCTTTTCCAGGCGTTCGCGCAGTTGTTCCGCCTCGGCCTGCTCGCCGGACTCGTCGTCGCCGAGTTCTTTCTGGATCGCTTTCATTTGCTGCCGAAGGACGTAATCGCGTTGCGATTTGTCCATCTCTTGCTGGGCCTCAGAAGCAATCTTCGAACGGATCTGCATAATCTCGACCTCTCGGGCGAGAGCGGCGTGCGCCAGCGTCAAAAGGCCGTCGACGCTACTTGATTCGAGCATCTTCTGCTCGGTCTCTGTCCCGAGATCGAGGACCGAGGCAAGAAAATACGAAAGTTGAACCGGATCTTCCTGCGACATTACTGCCAAACGAATCTCGGGCGGAACATTTGGAAGCAGTGCCAGAGCTTCTTGGATCATCCCCTGAATATTGCGCTTAAGTGCCTCTATCTCTTCGTCATCGTCGCGGCGAAGCACGGGCAATATCTGTATCTTGGCCTTGAGATACGGTTGTTCACCGGTCCATTCGAGTACCTCAAAACGATCGATACCCTGGACGATAAGCTGCATCACGCCCTCATTACGCATCATTCGCTTGATATTTACGACGGTGCCGATCTGATACAGGTCGGTTGGTGTCGCATCGTCACCGGTCACGTTCTCGGTTTTTGTGGTGACGCAGGCGATCAGCTTTTCTTCGGTGGCAAGAGCGGATTCGACCGCGCGGGTCGAACGCTCGCGACCGACCGCCAATGGCACGACCGTGTCCGGGAAAAGCGTGGTGTTTTGCAGCGGCAATACCGCTATCTCTAGTTGTTGCGGTAGTGGCGGCACCGCAGCATCGATGATCTCTTCATCATTAATGTCAGCCATAGACTCCTCGATCAAACCAATTACTTAGATGCCTTGCGCAGGTGAATTATCAATAGACCGTTTTCAAAATTATGTTCAACGACAGCTCCCTCGATCGACGCTGGGAATTTGAGCGTTTTCTCAAAATTGCTGTAAGTGATCTCCATCTGCTGATACGAAACGCCCGTGCCGCACGATCTGTCTTTGCGACAACCGGCGATGTAAAGGACGTTGCCTTGTACATCAAGTTCTATGTCCTCAGCTGAAACGCCGGCGAGTTCGACCTTGACCAGCCAACCGTCAGGCGTCTGAAATACATCAGCCGCGGGGTACCACAGGCGTCCGGACTGGACGTTTTTAGAAGTGCCAAGAAATTGAAAATTCCGATTAATAGATCTTGCCATTGATAGTGACTGCTATTCGCCCAAAATGGATGCTATCATCGCTTACCCCAAAAACTGCTTCCGCTCGAGATCTCTTCGAGAGCCTCGGCGATCTCGAGTTCGTCCTCGGTCTCAAGTGCAACGTCGGCCATCGAGATAATCCCCGCAAGTCCGCCCGTCTCATCGATAACCGGGATTCGGCGCACCTGTTTGTCACCCATCAACCTTATCGCCTCGAAGACATAATCATCGGGCCCGACCGTTGAAAGGTCCTTGGACATTACATTGCTAATAAGGGAAGTGGCGTCGATCCCCTCGGCGATCGAACGGACTACAATATCCCGATCGGTGACGATGCCGACGAGTTTCCCATTATCCAAGATCGGAACCGCTCCCATATCGCCGTCACGCATCAGTTCGGCGACCTGCCTTATAGTTTGCTCGGGCGACGCGGTTCTGACGCTATTGGTCATAATTTCGCGGCACTTTTTTCGCGATTTTGCGCGAGCATCGGTTTCGGTCATATTTTGCATCTCCTGATAGCCTTATTTTGGGCGACTAACGGCAATAAATCAAGGGAATAGTCGCGTAGTGCGGGCTACCCGTTTTTCTCAGTAAAGTCGATCATTCGCTGCAACGCGATGTTGGCGAAATGTTTTGTCTCGTCATCTACAATGATCTCGTTGACAATATTGCCCTCGACAAGATTCTCCATTGCCCAAGCCAGATTCTGTGGGGCGATGCGGTACATCGTCGCGCACATACACAGGTCGGGTGCGAGCAGTTGGATCTGTTTGTCCGGAAAGCGGTCTTGTAAACGAGTAACAAGATTTACCTCGGTGCCGATCGCCCATTTCGATCCCGTCGGCGAATTTTCGACCGTTTTGATAATAAACGATGTCGAACCGTCGAGATCGGCCATATCGACAACCTCCTTTGGGCATTCGGGATGAACGATCACTTTCATTCCGGGGTGGTCCTTGCGAATCTTGTCCACGTGCCACGGTTTGAATCGCCCGTGTACGGAACAATGTCCGCGCCAGAGAATCAATTTGGCCTGATGGAGTTGCTCTTCCGTGTTACCGCCTAGTTCCTCGTGTGGATTCCACAAAACCATTTGTTCGAGCGGTATGCCGAATTTCGAACCAGTATTTCTTCCAAGATGCTGATCGGGGAAAAAGAACATCTTGTCGAATTCCTTGAGATAGATATCGAAGAGCGGGATCGCGTTTGACGATGTGCATACGACGCCTTCGTTGCGTCCGCAAAATGCCTTGATCTGGGCTGTAGAATTCATGTACGTGATCGGAGCGACTTTGCTATTCAAAACCCCGATCTCCCGCAACTGTTCCCACGCATCTTCCACCTGATCGATCGAGGCCATATCCGCCATCGAACAGCCCGCACCTAGATCCGGCAAGATCACGTGCTGTTTGTCCTTGCCGACGATATCAGCCGATTCGGCCATAAAGTGTACGCCGCAAAATACGATATATTCAGCGTCGGTCTGCGAGGCCATCACTGATAATTGATAGCTGTCGCCGGTCAGATCGGCGTGCCGGATGACGTCATTGCGCTGATAGTGGTGGCCGAGAATCACGACTCGCTTGCCTAATTCTCCACGAGCCGCCTCGATCCGTTCTGCCAACTCGGAGTCGGACATAACCAGATAATTTTCGAATGTTTGTGCTATTTCCAGTGTGGCTGACATCAGTTTCTCCTAAGAAAAATGATGTCACTTCGGTGGAATTAAGGCAAGCAGGCGTGAATGCCCGATTTGGCCGTGTGGCGGCAGGACCAAATACTATCGAGCGAACAAAAGTTTGTCGATCAAGTGGATAATGCCGTACGAAATACCGGCGATTACGGCAGCTGCAGGTATAGTTAATACCCACGCCCAGACGATCCGTCCGGCGACGCCCCATTTAACCGCTGAAAACCGCTTTGCCGAACCGACGCCTACGATCGCACCAGTAATTGTATGGGTCGTTGAAACGGGAATGCCAAAGTGAGTCGCAAATGCGAGCGTTATAGCTCCCGCTGTTTCAGCGCAAAATCCGCCCACGGGTTGGAGTTTCACAATCTTCGAGCCCATCGTTTTAACGATGCGCCATCCACCGGTCAAGGTGCCGAGTGCGATAGCTCCCTGAGCTGAGATCTCGACCCAAAGCGGAATATCCGGTAATCCCGTACACGGGCCGATCTCGGCAATATTCTTGCACGGGATGATAGCCGGTTCGAGAAAGTGCCCGGCGACGAGTACGGCCGTGATAATACCCATCGTTTTCTGTGCATCGTTACCACCGTGTCCGAGAGAGTATGCAGCAGCCGAAAATAACTGTCCCACGCGAAAAAACTTATCTACTCTAGCCAGCGGCAGTTTCCGAAACAGCCAGAAAACCGCCGTCATTAGGAAGTAGCCCAGAGCCATTCCTAATAGCGGCGCTCCGACTATAAATCCAAGCGTGAGGTACCAGCCTGCAGGAATAATAACTCCGAATCCCCAAGCTGCCGTTACGGCGGCACCCGCGTAGCCGCCGATAAGAGCGTGAGAGCTCGACGTCGGCAAACCTAGCCACCACGTAATCAGATTCCACGCTATCACACCGAGCAACCCCGCGAGCAAAACGAGTAAATGCTGGTCCGAGTTGATAGGTTTCAGATCAACGAGGCCGCCGCCGATCATCTTGGCAACGCCGGTACCGAAGACCAAAAACGCTATGAAATTAAAGAATGCTGCCCAAATAACCGCGACACCCGGGCTGAGTACACGCGTCGAGACAACGGTCGCGATCGAGTTCGCGGCATCGTGCATGCCATTCGTGTAATCGAAGATCAAGGCAACCGCAATAATGAATACAACCAGGACCGTTGTGCTTTCCATAACTTGAATCGCAGTTCTTTAATTATGTTTGAGGATGATGCTTTCGATGATGTTCCCGACGCTCTCGCATCGATCGGTGGCGTTTTCCAGGATCTCGTAAAGATCCTTCCACTTGATGATGTGAACGGCATCCGTATTGTTCTTGAATAATGCTGCCATCGCGTTGAAATAGACTTCGTCAGCGTCGTTTTCGAGCCGCTGGATCTCAAGCAAGTGCTTTTCGAGTCCCTTTGCGTCCTTTAGCAACGCTGCGGCCTTATCGATCTCAAGAGCCAACTTCTGAATTAACTCCGCAAGCTGTACGGCAAATTCGTCCGTATTGTGGATGTCATACATCACGACCGCACGAGCTGCCGCATCTATGTAATCGCAGACATCGTCAAGTGCGACAGACAGTGTATATATGTCCTCGCGGTCAAAAGGTGTGATAAATGACTTGTTGAGTTTTATGGTGATGAGATGGGTGATCTCATCGCATTCGTGCTCAACATTCTTGATCTTTTTAGAAAGGGCGGCGTAATTTCCGTCCGGCCCCTTCATCAATTCGATCAATATTGCGGCCGCTTCCTGAATTTTTGCGGTCATTTGCAGAAACAGAGCAAAATACTGATCTTCCTTCGGTAAAAAGCTAAATGCCATTTTCGACGTCTCCGATACTAAATTCTTAATTGAGAAACTAAATATATTCCAAAGAGCAAGCGATGTCCACGAAGTGGGACATTACATTCGAGCACTGTGCTTAATGAACACGGCCTCGATCAGATATACGTTAAGTTCGCATATATCTTTAACGTAGTCGCCAATGCGTTCGATATTCTTGGCAACAAACAAAAGGCGAGCGGCCCCGTTGGCCGCCATCGGGCTCTTGACCATTGTCTGGATCAATCCGTCAAAAACGCGGCGGTAACAACGGTCCAATTCACGGTCACGGCCGATGATCTCACGCGATGCACCGGCATCCTCTGATGTAAAGGCATTGAGAGATTCGCTCAGCATACCACCGGCGATATCAGCCATCAATGAAAAATCTATATAGCTGTCGATCTGCGGCTCGTTATTGAGAACGATCGCGGCCTCAGCGATGCTTGATGCGTGATCAGCTATTCGCTCAAGGATCGGCGTTATCTTGGCTACCGACACTACAAACCTAAGGTCGTGCTCCGCCATTTGCCGTGTTGCAAGTATTTCAACCGCCAATTGATCGATCTCGAGTTCCATCAGGTCGATCAATTTGTCATCTTCGCAAACGCTACGGGCGAGATCAGAATCTCGCTCCTTAAGTGATCGCATTGCCCGATGCACCGCATCCTCGGTCTTACCGCCAAGCAGTAACACCTTATCGCGGAGCGTATCAAGCTGTGTTTTGATCTCAAAAATTGTCATCGATAAAGGACTAACTATGATCGAGGCGAATAATGTTCCTGCTAAGTTGCCGTAATAGTTATGGTCACGCGATTTTGCCAACCGACTATTCGCAAGATCTATTCGCACAACACTACCGTCCAAAGCTTTACAGTATACTTAACATATTCCGATTTCACGGACTGCCCATTCGTTCTGTAACATATAGTTAACATTAACCTAAAAATGCTCGTTACCATTCGGCGGCAAACGCGAACCCCTGCGGGTTTCATCGAAACCGAACGATCGACGGTTAGTGATTTCCGTCAATACAGTTTCAAGAGTTAAATGGTCTAAGTACCGATGGAGTATAAAATGAAGAGTAATCTGATACAGCGAAAGTTGGCCGTCACATCCCTGATGTTTGCGATCCTAATCGTCCCGATCGCCGCGATATCGCAGACACAGATCAAGATGCCCAAAAATAAATACAAAGTGCAGGACGATGTGAAGATCGGGGCACAGGCATCGACAGAGGTCGAAAAGCAGTTTCCGATCCTCAATGATGGTGACGCGACTCGGTACATCGAGCGTGTAGGAGCACGCCTCGTTTCGGCGATTCCGACTCAATTTAGACAGACAGCATTTGAGTATCGTTTTAAGCTTGTTAACGCAAGCGACATCAATGCCTTTGCCCTGCCCGGCGGACCGATGTACGTCAATCGCGGAATGATCGAATCCGCACGTAACGAGGGTGAAATGGCCGGCGTTATGGCACACGAAATATCCCACGTCGCCCTTCGTCACGCCACTGCCCAACAGACTAAACAGGGAAGTTTCGGAAATCAACTTGGAATAATCGGAATGATCCTGGGTGGAGCTATTCTCGCAGGCGAAGCCGGGGCTCAACTCGGTGCGATGGGCGCTGCCGCGTGGATGACCAAATACAGTCGCGAATATGAGACACAGGCGGACGTGCTCGGTGCTCGAATTATGGCGGATGCCGGCTACGACCCTCGCGATCTGGCAAATATGTTTAAGACCATTTCAGCACAGGGCGGCGGAGGTGGCCCCGAATGGCTTAGCAGTCATCCCGATCCGGGCAATCGCTTCGAAAAGATCAATAAAGAGGCAACATTCCTAGATGTTTCGTCAAATCCGACCAAGCTGACTCGTGACTTTGAAAGGGTGCAGGCACGACTCAGGGCAATGCCAAAGGCGATGACGATGGCCGAGATCCAGAAACGCTCGCAGACAACGAGCAATCCGACCGCAAGTGGAAAATACTCGGCCAACATCGCATATCCATCGACGCGGGTCAGGTCGTATTCGGGTGGAAATTGGGTTCGGATGAACGTGCCGTCGAATTGGCGCGAGTTTCCGTCAGAAAACGCGGTTCAATTTGCTCCTGACGGAGCCTTCGGCGACCAGGGAATAACGCACGGAGTTATGCTAGGTACATTCAAAAGCCAGAATGCGAACTTGAATAACGGCACTCAGGAGTATGTCAACGGCATACTCCAGGCCAATGCATATTTGCGTCAGCGTAATAATTTTCAACGAGCCTATGTGGCGGGCCGCCAGGGATACTCGACCGTGCTCGCCGGTCGGTCGCCGGTAACGAATCGGAATGAGGTCGTAACGGTTTACACGACGCAACTCAGTAGCGGAGAGCTGTTCTATCTGGTGACCGTTGTGCCTGAGGCCGAAGCCGTACGTTATGATAATGCATTTCGCAATATCCTTGGTTCACTTCGCTTGAGCGAATAGTTGAGCCTCCGATCGATCAGCGGCCGAGCGGTAATTATACCGACTCGGCCATTTTAAGCTCCCGCGGGCGGACCGTGAACAGCATCAATGCTGCGATCAAAGAAATGAATGAGCTGAAAATAAATGCATTTGGCGCTCCGAAATTATTCCAGATCAGCCCAAATATCAGTGACGCCGGAAACACAGTTATGCCGAACGCAAGATTATAAAGGCCGAAGGCGGTTCCACGCTTCTCCGCGCCAACCATATCGGCAACCATCGCTTTCTCAACACCCTCAGTAAAGCCAAAATACACTCCGTAAACGATAAACAGGACCCAAGCGTGCCAAGGTGTATCGGCAAACGCAAATCCCAAATAAACGAGTGCATATACCAACCAACCCGCAAAGATCAGTTTCTTCCGGCCGATGCGATCGGAGAGCTCGCCGCCGATCAGGGAAAAACCGACCTTACTGAAATGCAACGTCATCCAGACTAGTGGAAGCACTGCCGGCGAAATTCCGGCCTGCTCTGCACGTAGTAAAAGAAACGCATCGGTCGAGTTTGAAAGTGTGAATACCGCTATGATGAACAGAAATCGCTTAAAATTCGGGTCAAATCCGCGTAGAGACAATCTAACCTGCGATCCGTTTGCCACGACCGTGGCAGTATCATCCCGAACAAAAAAGAAAACAACAAATAGTCCGAAAACGACAGGGAGCGAAGCAAACCAAAAGACACTCTGAAACTCCACGGCCGACGGGTTCATCGGGTCCGCAGCAAAATACGACATCAATAGGTATGCGACGATCGGGCCCAGTATCGCACCAAAATGATCAGCGGCACGATTGAATCCAAACGCAAATCCGCGTTCGGACGGTTCGACGCTTGCCGCGAGAAGTGCGTCCCGCGGTGCTCCGCGAATACCCTTGCCGACGCGATCGCCCATTCTCACGACGAGCACTTGTGGCCAAGTCGTTACGAGTGCGAGCAGCGGCCGCATTATTGCAGCAAGTGTGTATCCGGCAAAAACGGGCCATTTACGAGTGTTCAACCGATCACTCAAGTATCCTGAAAATAGCTTTAATATGCTTGCTAAAGATTCCGCAAATCCCTCGATAAGGCCGATCGCAAAAGGTGAGGCGCCCAGTGTCAGGGCAAGAAAGGCGGGAAGCAGTGGGTAGATGATCTCGCTCGACGTGTCGTTTAGGAGGGCGACAAAGCTCAACGCAAGTACATTTCGCGGTAGTTGAAAATACCGTTTCCATCGCGGTTGCTTTTCGCCTTCATCGGGACTCGCCATTTATTAGAAATTAGAAGCTATTTGGGCTGTATTCGGGCAGGGCGTTCGGGGCGTGCCGGAGCACGCGACCCAAGCCACCAAAAAGTCAGACTGCCGGCGACCCCGATCAAAAGAATAATTATGGCTACTACCACTCGAAATGCCATCTTGACCGACCTTCTCAGCATCTTAAAGGCAAAGAACGCGACGGATGCTAATACAAAAAAGAATGCAACAGCGGCAAAGACCGCGATGCCGCCGGCAGACGGGGCAACGTCAAAAAATAAGGCAGGAAATATCATCGTCGGCTCCTATCGTTGTTGGCCGCCTCGATCTGATCGATGTCCTCTTCGCTTAACTCGGACGTTTCAGTCGGCAAGGAATATTCCCCATCCGCCCACGCTCCAAAGTCGAGCATTTTACATCTTTCGGAGCAAAACGGCCGAAATTCGTTACCTGTAAACTCTACCTCTTTACCGCAATGCGGACACTTAACTATTGGCATTGTCTTTGTTCCAGACCCAAAGATTAGCATAAACGCGGTGAACGTCGAAAACGTCCGCGTCGACAAAAATCTGACCTCAAACCGCAAATATCGTTGTATTATCAATCTAGTGAGAGACCGAACAATTGACAAGCGGCTGTCGTATTCAAAATATCCGCGATCAGGGATGAAAAAATAGAATTATGAGCGAATACAAAGAAAGATTTGACCGTTGGCAGAAACGAGCGACTGAAAAGCTAGAGGAGATCGATGCCCAACTCGGCCTGAAGGAAAAGATCGAAGATGGTGCTCGCGTGGTCGTCGAGACCGCACAAAAAGGAACCGAACGCCTAAAGACCGAAGCTGAGAAGTCCGAGGTCGGCAGGCAGGCCGTGAGGGTCGCTGAGGACGTCATCAGTGCGGCAACAGACACCGCCAAGACCGCGTGGAATGTGAGCGAACCCGTGCGCGATGTAGCGGTCGGAGTCAGTGAAAAAGCCGGTGGGGTCGTCGTAGATGTTGCCGGAAAGGCCGGCGATATCTTTGACGATGCACGAGATACGGTCGAGACCAACGCTAAGCGAGTGACAAAGGTTGTCGGTTTTGGGGCTAGCCTGAGCGGAACTATCGATTCGGCCCTGCGATCACTTCAGAAGGCAGCGGATTGGGCTAAGGACGATCCGGTGCGTGCGGCCGCGACCGGCGTCTCGATGGCGATCGGGGCAGGACTCGGGGTCGTCTTTACCGGCATCAGTTCACATTGGCTGCTCAATTCGTCGATTCCGACCTGGTCGGTCAAAAAGCTCGCCGATGAGTTTGACGGTTACCTCTCTCGTCGTGAAGAGTTGATAGCAAAAGGCCATCTGTCTGAGGCCGATGCGGAGCGTATCAAGTTCGAGCGGGACATTGCCCGCCGGATCGGAGCACCGCTCCTCGGAGCGTTTTCGTTCGCCTCCGGTGCTGTTATGCTCACGAATGTCCTCAACCCCAAAAATATTACAGGTTTTCCTATTGGCTCGATAATCGGCGGCAACCCACTGCTCGAAGGCGTTTGGTTCTTCGGTAATGGAATGGTCTGCTTTAAGACAAGTTACGATTTCTTTATGATCGCTCTTGACGGCCAGGAAGACGTCGAGGATCTCGTCCGGGAGGTCAAAGGCCTGCTCCCGGCCGCTAATTGATTTGTATCGGAAACGGCACAAAGCACAGGGCAAAGATCAATAGCGTCAAGATCGCGATCACCTTACGTTTTGTATCGAGCGGGGTTAAATCAAAGGGCTCCGGATGTTTTACCCGCATCATAACGGCGAGTATGATAGCGAATAGAAATCCGCTTGGGCTGCTGTAGAGATACATCCCAAGGACAGACAGCGTTGCCATTGCAGCGAAAGCGATGCGGCCGGTCCAGAAATGGACCCTTTTGCCCAAGGCGGCATAAATGGCGTGTCCGCCGTCGAGTTGGCCTGACGGTATTAGATTGAGCGCCGTTACCAGTAAGCCGATCCAGGCCGCAAAATAAAACGAATTACCTATTCCAAATTTCAGATCGATACCAAATAGAAACGCCAGAAACCTAAACAGGAGTGGGTCCGAGAACGTCAGTCCGCCGGTCGAAAACGCTATTTGCGCCGGCGAGGCGACCTTCATAGTCGCGAGACCGATCAATGCAACGGGAATTAATGCAATAAATCCGGCTATCGGCCCTGCGACGCCGATATCAAACACGGCCCTTCTTGACGGCATCGGCGACATTATCTTGATAAATGCCCCAAACGTGCCGGCCGGGCCGATCATCGGCGGCGTCGGAAGAAAGTACGGCAATGTCGCATCGACCTTATAGATCCGACACGCGATATAGTGACCCATCTCGTGCGAGATTAGGATGAACAAAAGCGATACTGAAAAGCTCAATCCCTCAAACAGCAGGCCGTCAACGACGAAAAGGTCGGTGACCGTCTTGTAGATCATTACCGCGTATGCGACCGGTAACGTCTGAAAAAACGTCCACGCCTCGCCCGCCGTCTGCGGGTCGCCCGCGATAAAATTTGCACTGCTTCCAAAAGGATAAAGCACGCCGGCGATCGTTGCGGTGCAGAGAGTGATCAGCAGCAGAATTAAGTGCTTGACCCAAGTTCGGGCTGTCGGGCGCATTGCTGTGCGTTCCACTAAGGCCGGTGATTCAAAACTATCTTCTTCGGTCATTCACAAATATAGGTCGCGGAGAGCGGGCGTGCGGCCCGGTTTTTCTACGACCCTAAAATTCTAAATATCTATGTTTGGCCGTTAGCTGACGGCCTTAGCCGAAAGCTCTTTGCCTGGCTTAAAACGGATCGTCTTGCCCTCAGGGATGGGCACCTCGGTACCCGTTCGCGGGTTACGGCCGACTCCCCGTTTGCGGTCTTTAACGACAAAAACGCCAAAACCGCGTAGCTCGATGCGCTTGCCATTGGCGAGAGCCTCTTTCATTGCTTCGAACAGCGAATCGACGACCTGCTCAGCCTTCTGCTTCGGTACTCCGGTTCGGTCGGCAACCAAATTTACAATGTCTAGTTTGATCATTATTTCCTCCTAAATTTTGGAAACCCGGGGAGAGTCAACCGAAACTAAAACGCAGTTGCATCATAATCCTCTAAATCTACTTCTGTCAAGATTTATGTACTGTCATTCGATCAGATGTTACGCAAATTCAGAAGCCGCGAGCCGCATCGTCTTTGCCGATTCCCTCAAATTTCGTGTGCGTTGCGTAAAATGCTAAAATTAGGCGACACAATAGTGTGGTCAACTTGACCGAGAGGGTAGAAACTTATGCGTTGGAGAGATTAGCGTCAGAGCACAAATATCGAAGATCGCCGCGGTATGGGCGGTCGCACAGTCGCCCTCGGCGGTGGTAGTTTAGGGGTTTTGGTCCTGGCGATCGCGATCTATTTGTGCGGCGGCGACCCTAGTCAACTGTTACAAAATGCGCCGAATCAAGGCGGTGTTGCTGACCCCGGCGTGGCCGCTAACAAGCCCGTTGGACAGGACGATAACCGCCAGTTTGTCGGGGCAATTATGGGCAGTCTCGAGGACGCCTGGAAACAGATATTGCCGCAACAGGCAAGGGTCCGATATCAGGATCCAAAACTCGTTCTTTTCACCGGACAAGTGTCGTCAGCTTGCGGCTACGCGTCGGCGGCGACCGGTCCTTTCTATTGTCCGGGCGATTATAAGCTGTACCTCGACTTTGCCTTTTTTGACGAGCTCCGCCGCGAATTCAAAGCTCCCGGCGACTTTGCCCAAGCATATGTCATTGCTCACGAGTTTGGCCACCATATTCAAAATCTGACCGGCACGATGGACAAGGTGCAACAGGCCGGTAATAATAATCGGCTCTCGGTCGCCCTCGAACTCCAGGCCGATTGCTATGCCGGCATCTGGGCGAACTATGCCGCTAAGCAAAACCGGCTCGAAACCGGCGATATCGAAGAGGCGATCCGAGCAGCACAGGCCGTCGGCGATGATATGATCCAGAAACGAACCCAAGGCTACGTCGTACCCGATTCGTTTACACATGGATCAGCGGCACAGCGGGCGCAGTACTTCGCGATCGGAATAAAATCGGGTGATTTGCGGCAATGCTCGACCATTCGGTGATCGCTATTTTGTCCATTCGTCCGCAATATGGGCGTCAACCTTGACCGGAACCTTTTTGATATAGTCGCTCCCCGCACGGAGCATCGCCGATTCTAGTTTTGTGACGATCACGTCCGATTCCGCCGCGTCACATTCGACGATTATCTCGTCGTGGACGATATTTACAAGCTTGGCAGTGGTCCCGCGAAGGTCGTCGTGCAAAAGTCGCAAAGCCCGCTTTAAGATATCGGCCGACGTGCCTTGGATGGGCATATTCTTGGCGTACCGCTGAGCTGCTCCGAGGCTTGAACGATCATTTTCATCAAATGTGAATTTGGCTAATCGCCCGCTCTTCGTCCGCGTTTGTCGCTCGGTCATCACGTTTTTGGCCTGTGCCCTAAGCCATTCATCCATCCTCGGATAGGTCGCGAAGTATTTGCGAAGCGTGCTTTCAGCCTCAGACTGCGTGAGACCGGTCATCATCGCAAAACGTGCTGAGCCGATGCCGTAAACCACGCCGAAATTGAGCCGTTTGGCAAACGAACGCTGATCCGGCGTAACTTCCTCAGCCTTGATGCCAAAGACCTGTGCCGCCGTGGCCGAGTGGAAATCTTGCCCTGATTCAAATGCACCGATAAACTGCTTGTCGTCAGAAAAATCAGCTAATATCCGCAGTTCGATTTGTGAATAGTCGGCGATGACGAGTTTGCGTCCCTCAGGTCCACGAAAGCAACGACGGTATTCGGCCTCGTGCGGTATCTGCTGCAAATTTGGGTTCGAGCACGAAAATCTCCCGGTCGGGGCTCCGATCTGGCGAAAATCAGCGTGTATCCGGCCGGTCTTCGGTTCGATAAATTCGAGTATATTCTCGCCAAAGCTCTGTGCCGCCTTGGCGACACTGCGATATTCGAGCAATTTGGCTACGACGGGATATTTCTCGGCAAGCGGCTGCAATTCCCACGCCCGCGTTGTACTAGGCACCGGCACGCCGAGATTCAAAAGGGCATCGGTGACCTGAGCCTGTGAGTCGAGATTGATCTCCGTACGACCGAAGAGCGAAGCCTGAGCAACACCCGCGGCGAGCAGATCCTGCAATTGGTCGCCTGTCCGCTTCTGTTTAGCACGAACCTTGTCGAGCTGCTCCCGCCATCGTTCCCGATCGAGGTAAAAACCGTTCAGTTCCATTTGGGCGATCGGCATTACACACTCGTTTTCTAGATTCAGCACGTCGGTCAGTCCGTCAGAGACGATGCGTTCCTCAAGCTTTTCACGAATTTCGGGCATAATAGCCGCGTCCTTAGCGGCGTATTCGACCTGTGAATGACTCAACTCGGCCGCCGCCCAATCGCTGACCTGTTCGCTCTTATCGAGCGTTCGCCCGAGAAAGTACTGTACAACATCGGCCAGGCCGTGTCGGCGTTCACCCTCACCGGCCGATATCAGGATACTAGCGAGATATGTGTCATAGACCCCACCGACCTCCGCGTCCAGATGATGGCGGACCCATTTCGTGTCAAATTTCGCGTTGTGGGCGATCTTGGTCTGCCTTGTCGAGGCCAAAAGTGCCCGCAGCGGAGCAAGTTCGTCGGACGTGCGAAGGTCGCCGCGTTCGGCAAAGGGCTTGAGGTCGATAACCTTTGTATTAGTACCATCGCTCAACTGCACCAGCCTGAGGTCGCCTTTGTACGGGTCAAGGTTGGTCGTCTCGACGTCAAAGCCTAAGAATTTAGCATTCTGAAGCTCTTCGCAGGCAGTTTTTAGCGCCGCCGCGTCACGAACAAGCTGAAAATATATTTCCATATAAATTGTCTAAAATCGAGCTTAATTGTATCCATGATCGGTCGGGTTTGCCAATGTCCTTCGAGCCCGCCTTTGTCGCCGCAAAATCGCCCGATCGCACCGCTTGGCGGAACGATCGGGTATTTCGGGGCAGCCAAGTTTGAAAGCTATTTCAAATGCTTGTCGAGAAAGTCAGCGACCATCGGGTACAGGTCGAGGCGGTTCTTGAGTTTGGAGATGCCGTGGCCTTCGTCGTCGTATAGTTTGTACTCGACAACGGCGCCGCGGGCTTTTAGTGCTTTGACGACCTGTTCGGCTTCGGTATAGGGCACTCTCGGATCATTTTTGCCGTGGATGACAAAGAGCGGAGCTTTTATGCGATCGATCTTTTTGATCGGCGAGACCCGTCTTAGAAATTCGATATCGCGGTCAAGTCGACCGTATTCGACCTCACGCTGACGCCGGCGATAGCCCGACGTGTTGGTTAAAAATGTTTCCCAATTGACGATGCCGACGGTATTGACCGCTGCGGCCCAGAGTTCGGGGTAAAGGGTTATCGCGGCCATCGTCATATATCCGCCGTAACTGCCGCCCATCACCGCGATACGTTTCGGGTCGGCACCGCCCTTGGCCTTAAGCCATTCGGCCGCAAAGGCAAGATCCTTGACAGAATCTTCCCGTTTCTCGACGTCGTCGAGGTGAGTATAGGTTTTTCCGTAACCGGTCGAACCGCGCACATTGGTCGCCAACACGGCGTAACCCCTTGAGAGATAGTACTGATAAAGCGGATTAAAACCGGGACGCTCCTGTCCTTCGGGGCCGCCGTGGACCGAGACGATCACAGGAACCTTGTAAGCGGAGAGTCGCTGACTGCCGACAACACCGATTACCTTGGAAAAGGCGAATACGCGACCCGAATTGTTTTTCTTCCGACGATATTCGACACCCTGCGGTGGGTAATACCAAGCGGGTATCTCACGCCCGTCAAATGACGTGTACTTGATGAGTTCCGGAGCGACAAACGATTTAGGGTCGATTCCTGCCTGATCGCTGTTGGTCGCCTGTTTTAGGGTTTTATATTTTAGATCGTAGATCCATATTTCGCCACTGCTTTTTGATGAGCTGAACGAAAATGCAAGTTTCGACTCTCCGCGATCGATGGTCATACCACTGACCACGCCCTGACCCGGCAACATTATCTTTTGCAGTTTGCCGGTAAAGAATGTGATGAGCGGTTTTCCGTCCGTTTCGATCGGTTGGAGCCATAGTTCCGAAAAACCTTCGCGGTTTGTGGCGAACGCGATACTGCTCGGCGAATCGGCCATGGTGATACCTGACACGTCATTCGTCACTCCATCGATAAATCTAAGTTCACGATTCGCATCGCTCCAATCGCCAGAATTGGCGGCATTTTTGAGCCGTAGATTGGCAAGTGTGAAGAATTCGCGGCCTTCGTTAGATCCGAGCACGAGCGATTTGCCGTCGGGCAAAAAACTTACTCCGCCGTACTGTGTGGAGCCTTTATGCGGCGTCAAAAGTTGTTCTTTTCCGGTCTTCGTGTTGATTAGATATAGATCGTTATCTAGGCTTAATTCGATACGGTCTCGCGAAACGATAATCTTCGAACCGTCATTGTTGACCGCCGCGATGTTATTGTTACCGTCGTGCTGAAATAATAAATTTTCAACACCCGTTTGGATATCCATCGAATAAACGTCAAAAAATGTGCGGTTGCGTCTATTCGATGCGTAATAAATAACACGGCCGTCATTGGATACCTCACCGAAATTATGCCGGACGGTCGGTGAGTCGGTCAGTGCCTTGACACCGGTGCCGTCGGGCTTCATCCAATAAAACTGAGTATTCTCATCGCCGCCCTTCGCCTTGCCAAAGATTATGCCGCTACCGTCGCCGAGCCATTTAACAAAGCTGACGTTGTCATCGTAATTGGTTAGCTGCCGAGGTTTTCCGGATGGCAAGAGCATCGCCCAGACCTGGCTTGTGCCGGTTACATTTGTGATATACGCCATCTCACGTCCATCGGGTGACATCGTCGGTGCAGCGGCGGATCTGATATTCAGGTATTGCTGGATCGAATACGGCTGGGAATATGCCGCAACGGCAAACAATAAGATAAACGCCAACGATAATATTCTGATTTTCATTTTTGCCACCTTTGCACGGAATTAGGAAGTGTGGTCCATTATGATCCGCCAACCTTCTTTGAACTTGCGGAAAGTGAGTGTGAATTTGCCGTTAGGATTGTCCTTTTCGCGGGCCAGCGACCAGTTGCCCAAAACGACTGCCGCATTTTTGCCGAGCATCGTGATCTCGAGATCGGAAAAGGTCAAAACGCCCATTTTGGACCGCGAATCGTAACCCTTTTTGTAATTATCAAGTGTCTGTTGCCAACCCCGCGTGATCTTGGTGCCCGACACGAATGTGAGCTTATCAGATCTCCAATATCCGATCGACATAAAGGCATCGAGGTCGCCCTTGTTCCAGGCCGCCGCCTGATCATCCATCACCTTTCGGATCGCGGTCGCGGATTTGTCTGCCTGAGCGAATAGAGTTGCTGAGATGATAAGCAGAAATAGAAAGGATAGGGTCGCGGTTCTCATAATGTTGATAATGGGGCAAACAGCTTATCGAATCAAGGTTTGCGAGAGAAACTTTAGATGCTGATGGAGCAGGTTCAAAAGCACGATAAGGCCAAAAACTTAGATATATTCCTCCGCGTTCATCTGTGACCTAGACTACTATTAGGCTATTTCGAGTTTCGGGCTGCCGGGGCGAAAGTAAAGATTTGTCCAAATAAAGGAGAATGCCGATATGGCTATCACGACAAAAAGAAAACCGGACGGTTGATACAAGGCGTTAAAGGAGATTACGGCAAAAGCTGTGACCAAAATCCGCAAATTTTCAGAGATCCACAGCCAAGGCCGAGCCTCGAGAACGCCGCTCCAATTAATAACGTGCCACCATAGCAATATCGCACCAAGCCAACGCTGTTCAGTGGTCCATTTAAGTAGGTTTGAGATGACGCCGAGCATTAGAAAGACACCGACCGCGAGTTGGAGCAGTATATACACGCGTGACTTGTCGAACATCAGAGGACGGTATTTGATCTGATTTTGCGTGGTGATCTCGATCATCGGTTTGTCCGGCAAACCCCGTGGACGCCATCCGGCGGGCATAAACCAAACGCGGATCTTGTCCCAAAGGAATGGGGCCGCAACTGCGTCGCGCCAAAGGACGATGAAATAGTGAAAGTTAATATTGATCGGGTTCCAGCTTTGCGGATGATTATAGATGCCGTAAACGACCTTTTCGTTTTCCTCGGCAAACGATCCGAATATCTTGTCCCAAATGATCAGAAATTCGCCAAAATTCTTGTCGAGGTATGGAAAATTGACCCCGTGATGGACGCGATGGTGCGACGGCGTTGTGAAATACTTTTCAAACCAGCCGAGTTTACCGATAAATTCAGTGTGATGGAGAAATGCGATGAACAGATGAATACCACTCATCATATAGATGTGGAGCGGTTGAAAACCTATGAGAGCGAGTGGCCAGAAGAACAGAAATGAACTAAACCGCTGGGTCACGCTGGCTCGCAAGGCGACCATAAAGTTCATTTCCTCGGCCGAATGATGAGGCGAGTGAGCAGCCCACAGTATGTTGATCGCGTGCCCCCAACGGTGCACCCAATAAAAGATGAAATCGACGCCGAGCAGAAGCAGAATGAATGTCCACCAATTGAGCTCGATCGTAAAAAGCCGGTAATTTTCCCAAAGGCATCCGTAAATGACATAAACACCGGCGGCAACAAGTACATTCACGGTTTGATTGGCGAGGGCGGTGCCGAAGTTTGCAACTGCCTCAGGAAAATGAATGTAGTCTCGTCGGTATGCCAAACATAATCCGACCTCGATCAGCACAAAGAATAGTGCGATCGGCGTCAGATATGTGTAGATATTGGCTTCCTGCATCCTCTGTATCGATTAAGACATTTGGCCAATTGACCGTCTAAAGAAAAAGGCCGCCAATAGTGGCGGCCCGACGATCATCAGGCTCCAAAGCCATTAATTCTTGGGGGCTTTAGCGGCGTCGTACGCTGCTTGAGCGGCAACTTGTTCTTTCTGTTTGTCGGTAAGAGCAATTCCCAACTTACCCAGAGTCGCGGCATTTACACCGCCGGTCGCGTTCAGGTCATTGGCTTCCTGGTATTTCTTGATCGCGTCTTTCAGTGCGTCACTGCGTTCGCCGTTGGCTTCGCCGGTAAAGAGCTTTGCATCTTTGAGTTTATTTTGCAACGCAGTTATCTGATCCTTATTCGCCTGAAACGGAGCAGGCCGCTTCGGGCCGTCACCGGTAGATGTGGCCTTTGCATTGGTCGCTCCGGTCGTCGATGAGCCGGTGGTTTTGGACTTGGTCGTTTCTGTGGTTGCGATGCCCTTTTGCTTGTCGGTCAACGCGATACCCATTTTCTCGAGCGTTGCCTTGTCAAATTTACCGTTTTCGTCTAGGCCGTTCGCCTTTTGATACGACTTGATCGCCGGCCGTGAATCCCCATACACGCCGGTCGCTTCGCCGGAATAGAGCTTTCCGTTGATGAGGATCTGTTGACCCTGCTTGATCTGATCCTTGGTCGCCCGGAACGCCGCGGGCTTGGCAGGCTTTTCAGTAGATGCGGCAGTGGTCGTACCCGTGGTGCCCTGGCCTAATGCGGCACCGGAAAAAACGAGCAGTGCGGTTGCCAGTAACAGAAACTTTTTAAGCATAGATATCTCCTGTTTTGATCCGGTGGTATTGCTCAGAGGGCTTAGGGCCACCTTCGGTAATACTAACCGTGAATGTAAAGTGTGACTAATAGCGCAAAGCAGTATCGGACTATTTTGCCCATCTGTCAAGCGTTTTGCAGGATTCAAACGAAAACGACCGGCTGAACGCCGGTCGCAAACTGCTCTGTTAAGTAATCGGTAAAACGATGTGCCTAACTTACAAATTCCACATCGACCAGATGCGGGATAATGCCTTTTTCATAACCCATTTTGAGAAGAAGCTTTACGGCTTCGCGGCCACGGTCACCATAGTCCAGCGTTAGGTCATTGACCCACATTGCCACAAACCGGTCGGCGAGTTCGGGCTGCATATCGCGGGCAAACTGCATTGCGTAAGCGAGAGCATCTTCGCGGTTCTCCATCGAATAGACAATGCTCTGATGAAGATATTTAGAGACCTGTTTCATAAGGTCCTCGCCGAGGTCACGGCGAATGACATTGCCGCCCATCGGCAAGGGCAATCCGGTCTTTTCATACCACCATTCGCCAAGGTCGAGCACCTTGTAAAGTCCCTTTTGGTGATAGAATAGCTGGCCTTCGTGAATAAGCAGACCCGCATCAGCGTCACCTTTTTGGACAGCTTCGATGATCTCGTCAAAGGGAACAACGATATATTCAAAGTCAGGATTGTAGATGCGCAAGGCCAAAAATGCACTCGTCAGTTCACCTGGGACGGCGATCTTCATTTTGCTGATATCGTCAGCACTGCGAGGCTCTTTGGCAACCAGGATCGGCCCATATTTGTCCCCGATACTCGCTCCGTGCGGTAGCAGAGCGTATTTGTCGGATACGTACGCATACGCGTGAAAGGAGATGGCCGTCACGTCAAACACGCCATTCTTGGCGTCTTCGTTAAGCCTCTGGATGTCCCTGAGTGTGTGTTCGAACTTAAGCCCTTCGGTCTCGAGTTTGTTGGTCGCGAGCCCGTAAAACATAAATGCATCATCAGAGTCAGGCGAATGGGCGACCGTGATCGTACGAAGTTCGGGAGTGGCGTCGGATGTAACTGTCATAAATCAATTTCAGGATATGAACACATTTGTGTCATACAAAACTTCAATTCTACCGTTTTCGGCGTGTTTGGCAAATAGTGACCTGAGATCTTCGATCATATGCGTAAAAATCGGAGATGGCTCAGATGGCATATATGACGACGACAGCATTCGGCCCTTGAGTCCGTCAAAATCGAAGATCTGCAAGTTTGGGAATGTTGCCGAATCAAAGCTCTTGCCAAAAAAGCCAGTCAATTTTGCCGTATCCAAATGGTCGTGGCGAACACGGCCATAATCAGTCGCGTACCTCAATAGCAGGGCCTCGTACTCTATTAGAAATGGGGTTGTATCAAGTTGGCGTTCATTCCAGATCAAAACCACGTGCCCGTTCCGCTTGAGGATTCTCTTAAATTCCTCTCGGGCAGCATCCGGTTCGAACCAGTGAAATGCCTGGGCGGCAACAATCAGATCCGCGGACGCGTCAGGCAGCGTCGTGTCACCTGACGTCCCGTCGAGGCAAGTGAAGAGCGGGTACCCCGCATTAAGCTGAATTGCCGCCGAACGCATCACCGAGTTCGGTTCGACACCTATCACACGATTACCATTGGCTAAAAATTGTACAGACGAAATGCCGGTGCCGCACCCAATATCAACGACGACGTGAGACGCGGCCAGTCCATACTTTTCTGTCAAAAACGCAACTACCGACGGCGGATAACCGGGTCGGTATTTTATGTAGTTTTCGACGCGGTTCGAAAATCGCTCGATGGTATCTGTCATCTGGGCACCTACAACAAAATTATTCAGTTTCTCCCGCCTTGACGTCAAATTTGATCATTCACTTACCTCTTCACCTGTCCATTCGTTCTTTTTCGAATGAGGAATATCGAACTGATCGAGAATCCGATAACAGAGATGCTCGACCAGGTCGTCGATGGATCTGGGGCGGTGATAAAAGCCGGGACTGGCGGGCATAATACGGGCTCCCGCTCTCGAAAGCCGCAACATATTTTCCAAGTGAATTTCGTTAAAGGGCGTTTCCCGCGGCACTACGATCAGTTTCCGGCCTTCCTTGAGGCAAACATCTGCCGCTCTGTGTATCAAATTGGTTCCCGCACCTGAAGCAATTGCACCAAGAGTACCCATTGAGCACGGGACGATGATCATCCCCGCCTGCTTGTTAGAGCCCGACGAGGGCTTCGCCGCAAAATTATCGAGCCGCCAGTAGCGTATCAATTTCGAATTGCTACCGAGTCCTAGCCACGAATTGATCTTTGACGTGTTGGGATCGCGTAGATTCACGCCCAACTCAACCTGGGCGACAGTGGCCGCAGTGCCGGACATTATGAGATTAACCGTCTCGACAACGCCGCTTTCGGCGAGTAACTGTAGCGTTCTCTTGGCGTAGATAGTGCCGGATGCACCTGTGATCGCGACGGTGAGTTCCATATAGCTTGATATTAATCCTGTCGATCAGTTTTTGAAAGGCCGTCGCCTTTTGGACGGCTGACATTTTATTCGGGCGATCGGATAAGGTAGATTCTAGTTACGGATGAATATACAAGATATAAAAAAGGTTCTCGATGCGTTTGCGGCAAATGAACTCACAAACGATGCGGCGGCCGAACGATTGAAAGGGCTCGCATACGAAGATGTCGGCTATGCAAAGATCGATCATAACAGAGCATCGCGGCAGGGTTTTCCCGAGGTGATATTTGGTCAGGGCAAGACCAACGAGCAGATCGTCGGCATCTTCGAAAAGCTGATCGAACGCTCGCCGAATGTGCTGATCACACGGACAAATGCTTCGGTTTTTGGTGACGTTCGGAACGTTGCAGCAGACGCTGAATGGCACGCCGCGGCTGGCATCATTAGGGTTTTGCGTGACGACACGGAGCGCGGCATCGGCGAGATCGCCATCGTCACCGCGGGAACAAGCGATATCCCTGTGGCCGAGGAGGCCGCGTTGACGGCCGAGGCGATGGGCAATCGGGTCGTTCGCATCTGGGATGCGGGCGTCGCCGGAATTCATCGTATCATCTCACAGCGTGAGGTACTGCAAAATGCCAGAGTCGTGATCGTCGCTGCCGGGATGGAGGGAGCTTTGCCATCGGTCGTCGGCGGGTTGGTAAGTGTACCGGTGATCGGGGTGCCGACGAGCGTCGGATACGGAGCATCATTTGGCGGAATAGCCGCGCTGTTGGGAATGCTCAATTCGTGCTCATCAAATGTAACGGTCGTAAATATCGATAACGGATTCGGGGCGGGATTTACTGCTTCGCTGATAAATCGAAAAGCATAGACCCACCCCGCCGGTTCGTCCGATAGATCGCCTACTTGATCTCGAGTTCAAAGGGCATCAACAGCATTGCTTCGCCCTTTTGCATCCGGTCAAAGAGCGAGGCGTAGCGGAATGATCGCCTGACATCTGCGGGCAAAGCCTCCAGTATGGCCGCTCGAGTCTGCTCTTCACGCGTTTGGGCAGACGCATCGCCGCCAAAGAGCGTTTCAAGGAAAGGCCTGGGTTCGGGAAAGATGACTCGTTTTACATCCTTGTCCGCCGGTAGGTTTGCAAGTTGTTTCGCGATCTCGATCGCCTTTTCAAGTCCGCCAAATTCATCGATCAGACCGCTCTGTTTAGCCTGAGTTCCAGTCCAAACGCGTCCCTGGCCGAGTGTATTGGCATCCTCGACCGTTTTGTTCCGGCCCTTTGCAACTTTGGGAATAAAGTTGTCGAAGTAGATGCTATTGGTTTGATCGACCATCTTAGCTCTCTCCTCGGGCGTCCATTTTTCGGTCTCGCGGAATAGTCCTGCGTTTTTACCGCGCATAACATATTCGTTGGTGACGCCAAGCCAATCGTAAAGTCCCTTAACCACCGGCTTGCCCATAAATACGCCGATCGACCCCGTCACTGTCGAAGGCTGAGCCACGATCTTGTTGGCATTGCAGGCGATATAATATCCGCCGGAGGCGGCGACATCGCCCATCGATACAACTACCGGCTTTTTGGCTTTAGCGTTTTCGAGTGCGTACCACATTAGGTCGGACGCCAGTGCGGATCCGCCGGGCGAATCCACGCGAAGTACGATCGCCTTGATAGATTTGTCATTGGCCGCGTCATTGACCGCGGTGACGATAGTGTCGGATCCGACCATCTCGCCATTGATCGGGCCACTGCTCGAACGCCCGACGTTGATCGCACCGGACGCGTATATCACCGCTACACGCTCGCCCTTATTCAGACCGAGCGAGTCAGACGGGATGTCACGGTATTGGCTGCCGCGGATAGTTCGTAATTTATCGTCGGATTTGTAGCCTAGACGTGTCTTAAACTGTTCGTCCACTTGCTCACGGTATATTGCGTCGTCGATCAAGCCCTGAGTTTTTGCCTGCGTTGCGGTGTACGGGGCATTGTCGACCAAGGCTTTCACATCATCGACGGACTTTTTCCTGGTTTCGGCAATAGCCGTAGTAAATCGCGTAAAGTACTCATCGAGAAGGGCGTTTATGACTTCGCGTTGGCCATCGGACATCTCCTTTCGCGTATATGCGTCGGGCGCATTTTTATATTTGGGCCCGATCTGTATTACGTCCGCCTCGACACCGAGCTTGTCCAATGACCCCTTGTAAAACATCGCTTCGGCGGCAAACCCATTAATGTATAGATCCCCGGGCGGTGCGACAAATATCTTTTCCGCGGCCGTGGCAATGTAGTATTCGCGGTTGGTCCCGATCTCCAAATAGGCGTAAACAGGCTTACCGGATCCCCTAAGGTCCGTTATCGCATCTCTGAGCTCATCGGCCTTGCCCCAGCCGATGCCGGGAAAATTGATATCTAAAAGCACTCCGCCGATACGATTGTCGACCTTTGCCTTGCGGATCTGGGTCATAAGGCTAGTAAATGACTGCTGTTGACCGATGCCGAGGGCCTTGGTCAACTGGTCTTCAGGAACGTAGTCCGGCAATGCGCCCGAGACGCTGAGTACCAGTACGCTGTTATCCGGTACCGACGGGCGCCCCATTGTGTCAGCGAACAGGGCGATCGCAATAATGCCGATGATCAGGACGACAAATAAAAGTCCGCCGCCGATCAGGAGAAATTTTGCAGTTTTTGACGTTGCCATAGGTTGATATGAAAACTAAATTACGGGCAAATTACAATTTATCCCGCGAGTATGATTATACGGAGAAGTGCACTCGAAGGTTCTGAAGGGCCGATTCACTTTTCGACCTGCGAAACGATCAGGTTAAAGATTCCTAACGCCTTAGATCTAACCTCGACAATTTTTAGGCCGGACATCTCGGCCGTCTCTGCAGTCCGCCGATTGAAATTATCGTCGATCATCTTAACGGTCAAGCGTGTAAAAAGGTCAAAGGCATTACCAAGTATACCCGGTGGACGCACGTGTTCGAACAATACGACACGGCCGCCCGGCTTAACGACCCGTATCAGTTCGCGAAACGCCATCACCGGATCGGGGATCGAACAGAAAACCAAGGTTGCGAACGCGGCATCGAACTGATTTGGCGGAAACGGCAGACGTTGGGCGTCGGCCTGGGTAAGCAGTATGGTCGCTGTCTTTTCTCGTGCGTAATGGAGCATCCCGGACGAAAGTTCGCTGGCGATCGCCAGTTCGCACGGTGGATAATGCTCAAAGTTGGCTCCCGTGCCCGCGCCGACTTCGAGCAATGTACCGTTTTGCGGAAGTTCCGCGATAGTTTCCCGACGGGCGTTGGCCAGGTAGAGCCTTTCGAACGGCCTAATTAGGCGATCGTAATAGGCCGCAAACTTGTCGTCGATGGGCTTCATTTAGACTAATCTACACCAACTGCGACTATTGGAAAAGGTGACAAAATGGACGTGAACGACCGCATTAGGCTATATTGAAAGTTTATGGGTAAGAAAGGTTCGATACTCGTTTGTGACGACGAAGAAATAATGCGTGATGTACTTGAGACGATCCTCTCGGGTGCAGGCTATAAGGTCGATCTTGCCAAAACCGGCGAACAGGCGATCGAGTTGTACGAACACCGTCCGTACGATCTGGTTTTGATGGACGTTTCGATGCCGGGGATGGGTGGGCTGACGGCCCTCGAACATCTGGTGCGGATCGACAGTGAGGCCGCTGTCCTTATGGTTACTGCCTACGCGACGTTCGATACGGCGATCTCCGCCTGGGAGAAGGGTGCGGCGGGCGTGATCCGGAAGCCGTTTCAAAACGAACAGATACTTGCCTTGATCGCGAAAGGGATCCGGGGCCGCCGAAACGAAGAGGAGCGTAAATCGCTGCGTCAGGCAATGTCGCGGTCAGTCAAGCGCGAGGGGTTTATTGGTCGCTCGGATGTGATGGAGGTCGTGTTCCGCCTTGTGGATCGGGTCGCACCGGCTCGTTCTACGGTCCTTATAACTGGCGAGAGCGGAACCGGAAAAGAACTTGTCGCGAAGGCGATACACGAAGCCAGCCCGCGCGCCGATGAACCATTTGTCGCCGTCAATTGCTCCAATATTCCCTCAGAACTGCTCGAATCGGAGCTTTTTGGGCATACTCGCGGAGCCTTTACCGGTGCGGTGGCGGCCAAAAAAGGTCTTTTTGAGGTCGCAGACGGCGGATCGATCTTTCTGGACGAGATCGGCGATCTGCGCCCGGAACTACAGGTCAAACTTCTGCGTGTCATACAGGAACGTGAATTTACGCCACTTGGCGACACGGCACCCTTAAAGGTCGACGTCCGGATAATCGCCGCAACCAATATAGATCTAAAGGAAGCAGTCAAGAACGGAACATTTCGCGAGGACCTCTACTACCGATTATCGGTCGTTCCTATCGAACTGCCGGCGTTGCGGGACCGCCGCGAAGACATTTTGCCTCTCGCTCAGCATTTTATTCGGAAATATTCGGAGGAAAATGCCCGCCAAATATCCGAGCAACTTTCGCCTGAGGTACTCTCTCTGTTAGAGAATTATTACTATCCGGGCAACGTGCGCGAACTCGAGAATATTATTGAACGGGCCGTGGTAATTGCACAAACCGATGACGTGACGGTCGATTGCCTCCGTCCGGAGGTTAGCGACCCGGCACGTGCTCTGGATATGATCAAGCGGACAGAGGGGAGTTCCGGCGAGATAGATATCGCCCGCGGAGTCAACTTTTATGATGAGATCAAAAAGTTTGAGATCGACCTCATCAGACGTGCACTTGACCAGACCGGCGGACACCAGTCGCGGGCCGCTCGACTTCTGGGGTTGAATGCAACGACACTTAATTCTAAGATCAAGACCCACCATATTCCGACCAGGACATAGCGATCCCATATCGCCGAAACATAAGTGAATCTGATCAATGCTGGCTCGTAATATGCTAAGACGTTATACATCATTCGTGCTTTTGCCAGAAACAAATTGTTGGGCCGATCTTGTACAAACTACGAGATTTTGAAGAAAAGTACATTACCCTATAACATCCGCTAAAAATCCAATTCAAAACCCTAATGTTTGCATCGCTTTAAGGGCAAAAACCGTATGGCACGGTATTTGACTGGTAACCGTTGATACTAGTGCCACATTTGTCGCATAAAGATTGTCATAGTTTAATTTTCACTTTTTGGAGGAGCACAATGAAGAGATTCATTCTAGGATTTTTCCTGGTAATTCTCGCAACGTCAATTGCGATGGCGCAAACGACAACAGGACGCCTCTCAGGAACCGTTTCAGGTCCTGACGGAGTTCTGCCGGGAGCCACAATAACGGCGACCGACGTTGCGACTGGAAAAAGCCAGACAACAGTTTCGAACGGTGAGGGAGCATATTCGTTCCCGCAACTCGAATTCGGAACATACACAGTTAAGGTAACTTCAGCGGGGTTTAAGGCCTACGTTGCAAGTTCAGTTAAGATCGACGTCGGCCGCGATTACTCGCTGAGCCCGGCGCTCGAAGTCGGTGCCATCGAAGAGACGGTAACTGTTACCGCCGGCGCCGATGTGATCACGGCAAATACGGCACAGGTCAGCAACACGATCAGTCCGCAGCAGATCCTTTCGCTGCCGCTACTCACGCGTAGCCCGCTGTCGCTTACGACACTGCAGGCCGGTGTTGCCAGTAACTCAGCCGCAAACACAACGATCAACGGAATGCGTACCACGTTCACGAATATTACCCGTGACGGTATCAATATTCAGGATACGTACATTCGTTCGAACGCAACGGACTTTGCCCCTGGCCGTCCGTCGGTGGATGACACCGCTGAGTTTACGATCACAACCACAAACTCTGAGGCAGATCAGGGCTCAGGTGGTGCTCAGATCCGTCTCGTGACACCGCGCGGCACCAAGGATTTCCACGGTGCATTATTTGCGTACAATCGAAATTCGGCATTTGCCGCAAACAGCTTTTTTAACAACCGCAGCCGCAATGCTGACGGGACGTCAAATATGACTGTCGCGAAAAAGCCTTCATTTCGAAACCGTAACCAGTTTGGCGGCAAGATCAGCGGACCGATGCCGGTTCCCGGATTTGGCGAAGGAACTCCGGTTTTCTTCAAGGATCGCGGATATTTCTTTTTTGCTTATGAGGGTATTCGTGATCCGCTTAGCACTGCTGCTTCCAGAACGATCCTGACACCGGGTGCCCGTAATGGAGCATTCAGCTGGAATCGTACAAATGGCACGGATATTTCGCCCTATTGTGCATCGCAGACGGTCGGTAGTGTCTGCACGATCCCGAACATTTTAACGTTCGCGCGTTCGTTCGGCGGTAACTTCCTGACGATCCCCGCGGTGGTTGATCCGATCATCCAGTCACGCGTCATCAGCCTTTTGCCGGCATCTAGTAACTTTACCGGCGGCGACGGCCTAAATACTGCCGGATACCGTTTCCTCCGACGTTCGGACCAGACGCGTGACCAGTACTCGTCGCGTTTCGACGTGGACCTTTCGGAAAACGATTCGATCCTCGGTGTTTACAACTACAATAAGGAATCGAACCTCCGTCCGGATGCTGATACAACGGCATTCACGGTGATTCCGCAGGTAAACCAGTTGTCGGTCAACAAGCAGTTGACCCTGGCGTGGAGACACGTATTCAGCTCGAATTTTGTCAACGAATTTCGCGGCGGTATATTTACCAGCGAAGTCCCGTTCGACAAGACCGACGCCACACCGGCGTATTACTTTGCGCTGCCTCTGGTGACCAATCCTGAAAATACGTTCCTTTCACAGGGCCGTAACACTAAGGCATTTAACTTCCAGAGCAATGCGGACTACATCTGGAAAAGCCACACGATCCGCTTTGGCGGACAGGCTCAGATCTTCCGCGTAAATGCGTACAATGATGCTGCGATCGTTCCGACGGTCAGCTTAAGCAACACGAATACGGGAGTCGCTCTGGCAACCACCAACTTCGCCGGACTTGGCGGTATCAGTACCGGACAACTTGGTTCGTCCAACGGAATGCTGGCCCTCTTTGGCGGCGTGTTTAACTCAGTCGCACAATCATTTAACATTGCGGATGTCAGCCGCGGATTCGAGGCTGGCGTTCGTCAATACCAACCGTTCCGTAATGAGAATCACGCAGTGTATCTCTCGGATCGCTGGGCAGTGACCCGCAACCTTACGCTCTCGTTGGGTATGCGTTACGAGTTGTTCCCGGGCCTTCGCATTAACAACGGACTCGCACTCGAGCCGCTCATCCCGGACGCGGCAAATATGAACTCTTCGCTGTTGAGCCTGAGCGGCACATCCGGTGTCGTTGGTACAAACTCAGGACGCAAGAATGCGTACTACAAGACCGACTACAATAACTTAGCCCCGAATCTAGGTATTTCGTGGTCGCCGAGTTATGAAAAGGGCTTAGGTAAGTTCCTGTTTGGCGGAGCCGGCAAATCGGTACTCCGTGGTGGTTATAGCCAGATCTATGGTAATGACTCGATCATCACCTCGATCAACAACGCCGCTGTCGGTAATCCGGGCTTGGCTCGTACCGCAGTTTCGCTGCTGAACCTCAACGGACGTGTGTCGACGGCGATCCCGACGGTTGCTCCGCCGACGTTCATTACCCCCCCGCGAACCTGGTTGCAGAACAATGCAGTCGGTGTCGGCAACTTCTTCGGTACGGTCTTCGCGATCGATCCGGAATTGAAGTCGCCGCGCGTGGATCAGTACAGCTTTGGTTTCCAGCGTGAATTCTTTGGCAACACTGCCTTTGAGGCTCGTTACGTTGGTAGCCGCAGCGGCAACCTTGTTCGAGGTATCGATATCAATCAAGTCGATATTATGAACAACGGTTTCTTTGCTGATTTTGAACGAGCTCGTGCCAACTTTGCACTGACAGGAAATGCTTTCTGCGCAATTGCAGGTTGCCAGGCTCTGACTATCTTCCAGTCGGGTGCCGGTAGTGCCGGACGACTGGGCGTTGGAACGGGCGGCCTTGCTTTGGCCACCTTTAACTCCAACCTTCAGAACGGAACACCAGCTGATCTGGCATTGTCGTACATTAACAATACGACTAACTTGAACAACCACCCGTCGTCGGCAAATCCGACCTTGGTGCCGTTTGTCAGGCTCCTGCCGAATCCGGCTGCCGGTGCTATCGATGTGATGCTTAACGATGCGAACTATCGTTACAACTCGCTTCAGCTCGAGATCCGCCGCCGTTTTACGAGCGGTCTTTACTTCCAGGCTAATTACACGTTCTCAAAGAACTTGACGAATGCCGTCGGCACGTCGCAGGCTCTGTTTGAACCGTATCTGGATAACAATCGTAAGGAACTCGACAATAGCCGTGCTGATTATGATCAAACTCACGTTTTCAACTTTAATGGTGTTTACCAGATGCCGTTCGGCAAGGGTAAAATGTTCATCAATAAGGGTGGAATCGCTGACAAGGTCTTCGGCGGTTGGGAAGTGTCAGGCTTGATGCAGTGGACCTCGGGTGCTCCGATCACTTTCGTTGATACCCGCGGAACGTATAACCGCAGTGGACGTTCGGCTCGTCAGACACCGTACTCGTCGTTGACCAACGATGAGATCCGTGCGTTGATGGGTACGTTCGAACTGAACAATAACATCTACTGGATCAATCCTTCGATCATCAGTGCACAGGGTGCAGCCTCAAACGGCTTTGGAACTTCGTTTGCAGGACAAGTGTTCTCCAATGTTAATCCGGGTCAGACCGGCAATATTGGCCGAGCAATTGTAAATGGTCCGAAGTACCTTAACGTCAATGCCGCATTGTTGAAGAACATCCGATTCACCGAATCGATCCGTGTTCAGATCCGTGCCGAGGCATTCAACTTGCTGAACAACGTGAACTTTGTTCAAAATACGACGCTGCCGAATATCAACAGCTCGTCCTTTGGACAGATCACGGGTGAGTACGGTCCGCGTACGATGCAGTTTGCAGCACGCTTTGAATTCTAATTTGGGCATTATGCCAATTTGCAGTCTGCCGAACCTAGGTTCGGCAGACTTTTTTATTTAGATTTGGCACCGCCATCTGTAATTTGGGTATACTCTAGTCACCGCGCAGAGTATGGCGAAATCGCAACCATCAGCCGAAGGACATCTATCGCTGACTCCTATGGGAGCGGGCGATCTCATCGACCGTGCGGTTCGGTTTTATCGCAACAATTTTGGCACATTTGTAATGATCGCGACGCCGCCGGTGCTGGTTGGGGCATTGTTTTCGGTTGTCTGGACTCTTCTCGGCAGAGCTCTGTTTTCGCCGGGCACATCGGCTGGGTCGGACGAACAAGTCACTTACTTTCTTTTCAATGGGTTTGGGGGTGCCGTCATTTGGCTAGTTGAGACGATCGTGACACTGGTTGTAATGGGTGGTGCTTCACGCAATTTTGTGCGGCATCTGCTGTTTGCCGAGCCGATCTCATTTAAGGAAACGTATCGAAATACCGCGAGTCGTTTCGCCGGTCTGCTTGCCGCGTCGACCGGCATTACCTTTACCCTTGGAACCATCGGTTTTATTCTTTTTTATTTTGGACTGATTATTGCGACGATTGCTATTCTCGTTGTCGTTGCGGCGATGGCGTCGATACCGTTGGTCGCGTTTATAATTTCGGTCTTTGTCGGTGGGGGGCTGATATATTTAGCACTTTGGCTGTTTTTTTTAATAGCATCGCGATTTGCCTACGTTCCGCAGGTGATGCTGGTCGAGGGGCAAGGTGTCTTCGCGGCAGTCGGCCGAAGTGCGACGCTTGCGAGCGGCAGTGTTAAGAGGCTGATGGCCCTTTTTATTTTCACAACGGTGGCCACGTATTCGGCACTGGCGATCCTATACGTGCCGCTGGCCTGGTATGCGTGGGGTGCCGGAGTTGAATTGATGGCGTTTGATGCCACGGTGATCCCGGCGTGGTACGAGATCGCATACAATATGATCTGGCAGATCAGTTTCATTTTGTTGTCTCCGGTGTGGACCGCGGGCTTGTGCCTGCTCTACGTCGATGAGCGCGTACGGTCCGAAGGCTACGATATCGAGTTGATGGCTGCCCGCCATCTCGGTGAGATCCCGGCGGTGCCGCGAACGTATTCTAATCCCCTGCAACCGGCGATCGGTTCGGCCAACGTCACGGCAAATGCCGCACCGGCAGCAAAGCGAAATTCGATGCTCGGTCTTGATCAATAGAATGAAATTGTCGTGCCGACAAAGACTGACGACTAAAAATGCTGTTCCCGCGGCAATTTTTCTGATTCTGATAACGCTGACGGCCGAAGTGTTCGGAGCGTCTCTAAGCGATTACAGGACGCGTCTGGTAACCGCTCGTGAATCAATATTGACGCTCAGTAAGGTCGATTATACGGACGACGAATTCAGGGCTATGGTGCTTGAGCGAGTGAGTTCGGTACGGCGAACGATACCGCGCACGGAGACCATCGAAGTCGGGGCCGGTGCCGTCGAAACCAACAACAGTTGGCTGCACGATGACCTCGATCTTTACTTGAACGAAGCAAATATTGCGAATCGAGATGAGATAGTCCAGAGGGTCGCGGACCGTTTGCTCGGGGTCGAGGCCGCCGTCACCGACTTGACCAATGCAACTTCCGGATCAACCACCAAAGACGACGAGAAGCAAAAGATAGCAGAGATCCTAAGGCGTCAGGAATATCAAAAACCAAAGGATGAAGGCGAGAGCCTGTTTCAGAAATGGCGTCGCGAATTTCTTGAATGGTTGGCAAAGATGTTTCCGGAGGTCGAGATCAGTCCTAACGCACCGTCCGATGTCGGTTCGTTTGCAACCATCTTGCAGATCCTGCTCTACGGCGTTCTGGCGGTGGTGCTGGGATTTCTACTTTATCGATTTCTGCCGTTTTTCGCTCCACGGTTTGGCCGCCGAAAACGTAAATCGACTGACGATCGCATCATCCTCGGTGAACGCGTATCGGCGGATCAGTCGGCCGCCGACCTTTTCGCTGAAGCGGAGAGATTTGCCCGCGACGGTGAGTTGCGCCTAGCTATTCGTAAGGGCTATGTCGCACTATTATGCGATCTGGCGGATCGAAAGGTGATCGGTCTTGCACGCCACAAGACCAACCGCGATTACCTCTCGGATATTCGTAAAAAGAACCGACTTTTTGAAAATATGAAGCGGATCACGGCGAGCTTTGAGCGGCATTGGTACGGTTCGCAAACGGCGGACCAACGAGAGTGGGAAGAATTTCGAGAGCAATACCAAAAGACGGTAAGCGAAGTCTAGACGTTACGAGTGAAACAGAAACTGTTCATTATCACGGTTTTCATACTAGCTGCTGCGATCCTCGTCGGCCTAAATGCCGCGTCGTATACACAAAAGCAGCAAGCTCCGGAAAGCGAAGCCGCCCCGAATCGCTCCTCTTACAACCCCGGCCCGACCGGTACGCAGGCATTCTATACCTTACTCACCGAGACCGGCCGAAAGGTCATCCGCTGGCAGACTCCGGCCGATGATCTCGTCGCCCGCAAGGTAGATGCGCCGACGACGTTTGTCATAATAGGTCCGCGTCGCCGTGACTTTGCCGACCAGGAGGTCACCGGACTCTTGCGATGGGTGGCTGAGGGCGGCCGGCTTGTGATGATCGACCGTGAACCGGTCGAGAGACTGGTCACGACGACTGCGAAATGGAAAGTCGCGGTCGTACCGCAGAACTTGATCGCGATACTTGATACCGACCCATCCGATCAGGCTAAGATGACCGCGTCCACGGCCGCCGCGAAACCAGTCCAACCAAGTCGGCTGACACTGGGCGTGAATGCCGTCCAGTTTTCGCAATTTGCGTCCGCGATAGAATTAGAAGCGATCTCCACGTCGGCTACACCATCGGAAAAGATCAAAACTCAGTCACCGACCTTCAGCCCGAAGCCGCCATTTGAGCAGGACCCAAAGGACGTTGCCTCCGAAGAGGATACCGACGAGCCGTCGTCAGCCGGACCGGTCGTCCAACTCATTTCCGGTGGGAGCAATGTCTTGACCGAGATGCCGTATGGGGCCGGAAAGATCGTCATTCTCGCTGATCCGTACATCGTCGCAAATGGCGGGATCGGAATCGCCGACAATGCTAAATTAGCCGTCAACATAGCGGAAAGCGGCGGTGGGCTGATCGCCATCGATGAGTATCATCACGGGTTTGGCTCCAATAATAATCGCCTGTTAGAGTTTTTTGCCGGAACTCCGATCGTCGCAATTTTTTTCCAGTGCCTGGTGTTGGTCGGTGCGATATTCTATTCGCGCAGCAGACGATTTGGTCGCCCCGTCCCATATGCCGAACCGGATCGTTTATCAAAACTTGAATATGTCGGTGCGATGGCCGAACTGCAGCGGCGAACCCGGGCATTAGACCTCGCGATCGAAAATATTTACAGTGACTTTCGCCGCCGATCGGTAAGGCTTTTGGGAATGGATCTCTATTCAGCGACACACGGCGATCTTGCCGCGGCGATCGCAGAAAGATCCTCGATCGATCGCACTGAAATTGAAAAATTGCTATTTAAGTGCGAAGAGATTTCGGCCGGCAAACCGACGAACAATAATGAGGTTCTGGACTGCGTCCGGTCGATCCGTAAGCTCGAGTACAAACTCGGCCTGCGAAAGGAGCCAGTTGAAAAGTGATGCCGAACGTCGATCTGATATTGCTGGTCATCATCTATCTGCTGACAAGTGCGGTCGGCGTTGTCACCGGCAGCAATTCCCTGATAGCGGTGCCGGTGATGTTTCAATTTGGCGTCCCGGCGAGGATCGCGGTGGCAACCAATATGTTCGCGCTGGTCTTTATGTCCGTTGGCGGCACCATCCCGTTTTTGAGGAACCGTACCATCGACGTCAGGCGGATCTCACCATTATTATTGATAACGCTAGCAAGTTCGGCATTGGGAGCGATACTGGTCGGCTATATTACCGATCAAGGGCTGAAGCTAATAGTTTCGGTCGCTATGATCGCAGTTTCGATCTTTATTTTGGTCAAGCGTGACTCCGGCGTCGATCCGCAGTCGTCCGTGACCGGCAAGTCGCTCGCGGTCACATTTGTCCTTACGTTCATTTTGGGAGTTTACGGCGGTCTCTTCAGCGGGGGTTATGTGACGATGCTAACTGCCGTACTTGTGGCATTTTTTGGGATGACATTTTCCCAATCGATCGCTGCGACCAAACTGATCAACGTGGTTTCGTCAACGATTGCCACGGCCGTATTTATGTGGCAAGGTTTAGTGGATTATAAACTTGGGCTCATACTCGGAGTGACGATGTTTGTCGGGGCTTACGTCGGTGCATACTATACGACAAAAATGAGCGACGTCTGGCTAAAACGTATTTTTCTCTTCACGGTCTTGTTATTGGCGATTAAGATACTCTACGATTATTTTTGACTTTTACGATGCTTACTTACACACCATCAACAGTTGCCCACATAGTTAACGAATTGCGCAAAACGATCGTCGGGCAGGACGACGTTATCGAACAGATCCTCGTCGCATTTCTCGCTGAGGGCCACGCTCTGATCGAGGGCGTGCCGGGAACGGCCAAGACGCTTATAATCAAAACTCTCGCCGCCGCAGTCGGCGCGGGCTATTCGCGTATCCAGTTCACGCCGGATCTGATGCCGTCCGATATCACAGGCACAAATGTGTTTAATATGCAGACGTCCGAATTCAGTCTGCGGCAAGGCCCGATTTTTACCGATATCCTCCTCGCGGACGAGATCAACCGGACACCGCCAAAGACCCAAGCGGCTTTGCTCGAGGCGATGGAGGAAAGGCAAACTACGATCGACGGTGACCGGCATCCGCTCTCACCTATTTTCACCGTTCTGGCGACCGAAAATCCGATCGAATACGAAGGTACATATCCGCTGCCCGAAGCCCAACTCGATCGCTTTTTGCTCAAAATATTGATCGACTATCCCGAACAGGCCGAAGAGTCCGAGATCGTAGCACGTTGGGATGCCGGGTTTAATTCGAGGCATTTCGAGCGCATGGAAATACTTCCGCTTGGCGACCCTTCGGCGTTGCAACACTGCCGAATGGAGGTCCGCAATATGCGTACGGAAGCGAGTGTTCAAAAGTATATTGTCGAGATTGTTCGCAAAACTCGAAATCACGGGTCGATACTCTATGGGGCGAGTCCGCGTGCATCGATCGCTCTGTTGCTTTGCTCAAAAGCATTGGCGGCCATTCGCGGCCGTGACTTTGCCACCCCGGACGACGTCCGGGACGTTGCTTTGCCGGTACTCCGTCACCGGCTCGCACTCCGTGCGGAGGCCGAGCTAGACGGTTCGTCTGCCGACATCGTTATCACTGATATAATTAAATCTGTCGAAGTGCCGAGATGATCAATTCTTAATCCTCGTTCGTCTTCTTGGCGGGCGGGGCTTTTTTGGCAGGTCTCGCCGCCGGCTTTTGTGCGGGTGCCAGTGTTTCAGGCTTCACGCCCGACGGGATTACCGCCGGCGAGGCCTTTGGCTCAGGTTGCGTCGGTTTCACGGCGGTATTCGCCGCAGGTGCCTTCGGAGTCGGGGTCGGTGCCGGCTCATCAGATTTTGGCACGGGCACGAGTATCACGCCGCCTTCGTTCGGCATAAAAACACTACCGCCGTTCGGGTCGACCGTTACGGTCTGACCGCCGGGTGGAATATATTGCGGTGGCTGCGGACCGCCAACGGGCGGACCGGGTACAACGGAACCCGAAAGCGGTGCGCCGGCAGGCGGCATTCCGCTGTTACCCCAGGCGTTAAATCCATCGCCCCCCGGAATCGTTCCCGGTAATTCCATCGAACCATTTGGCACAAGTGATGCATCGCCAAAGTCGCCTAGCTTTGTAAGTGCGTCCTCTTGAGCTCCGGTTGCCGGATTGATCGGCTGCACCGGCAAACTGTTAGCATCCGGCGCCAGGCTGGCCGTCGGGTTTGTTTGTCTCACGGAGGTCACATAGATCAACGCGGCCGCGAGTATCGCCACGCCGGTGATCGCCAGAGCCGCCGTCTGCCACTTATTCCGACCGACTACCGCAACGGGCGGTGCTGTATGAGCCGCTGTCACAGTTGGAATGTCCGCACCTATCTCGCTGCCGATCCTTGCGAGATCCTCCTCAAGATCTGCCATCGATTGATAACGGAGTTCGGGGTTTCGTGACATCGAACTCAGTATCACAGGCTCGATCTGAGGGTGAAGGTCCTGTCTGAACGCAGCCAAAGGCGCCGGCGGTTCGGCGGATTGCTTTGCAATGGTCTCGGCCGGAGTACTCCCGTTATACGGCCGCTCGCCCGCGAGCATTTCGTACAACATAACGCCTAACGAATAAATGTCAGACCTTTGGTCAAACGACGGTGGCGTGACACATTGCTCGGGCGAAAGGTAACCGACCGCTGACATCGAATTGCGTGCGTGAGTGCGTGAGCCAAAATCAAACACCTTTGCAAAGATGCTCACGTCCGAATCAATGAATACTTTGTCAGGATTGAGCCCGCTATGGACCAATCCGGCGGCGTGGGCGGCAGATAATGCCGACGCTACTTGTTTAGCGATAGTTATCGCGTCAGTGACGGGCAACTGGCCCTTTTCCCGGATCAATGCCGAAAGCAGGCCACCGTCCATGCCTTCGTAGACCGAATGAGGTGTTCCGTGCTCGTCGAGCCCGATCTCGAGATTGTTCAGGATATTCGGATGCGAAACGGCCGCCGCCGCTTTTTCGTCTCGCATAAATCGGTCAATATATCTCTGGTCGATCGCCATTGCCGGGGCCAGTATCTTGATCGTAGCCGGTACGCCGGTCGTCAGATTTGTGCCTCGATAAAAGTCGCCGACCTCGGTTTCGCGAACCAACGAATCGATACGAAATTTGCCCGCAATGATCTTTCCAATAAAATCGCTAATCATCAGATATTAGAACGGATTTACTTACGGCAAGTTGCATATTTCTTGCCTCGAACGCTCCCATATTGTTTTACCACAATGCTTAACCAAACAAAATACGGGCGAGGCCCGATCGGACCTCGCCCGTAGATGTGGTAAACATAGTTCGATCTAGAGCTTAACGAAGACGATAAGCAGAGCGAACAGCACGAGTGACTCAATAAGAGCCAACGCGATGATCATCATCGTCTGAACAGTTCCGGCTGCACCAGGATTGCGGGCAGCACCCTCCGCGGCACGCGAACCGACGATACCCTGTGCGATAGCTGCCATACCGGCGGCCAAGCCGAATCCGATACCGCCGCCGAGAGCCTTGGCAGTGAGCACGGTCGACTCGTTGTCAGCAGCAGCGGCCTGAGCCATAGCCGGGATAGCCGTCAGAGCCAACGCGAGCGTTGCGAAAAATAAATATTTAAGTTTGTTCATCTTTATCTCCTGTTTTGTTAAATAGAAGACACCGGCATTCGCACTTAAAAACCTGCTTGCGGGGTATAAGTTCGCCTCACTTCCGGTATGCACATGGATTTTATACTCATTAGAGTCCAAGGCTCCTGATGCGTGCGGGCATAGTTGCTATAAAACGCAAGTTTTCAAATGTCCGAATAACGAGGTCTTCGGTCTGCTGAGGCCGTATTGTGCGGCCCTCAAATCGTTACGCGTGTGCTACAACGGCTTCGCCGTGAGCTTCAACGCCGGGCTCATCTTCGTGTTCATCGTGATGAGCGTGCGAAACTTCGCTGAGATAGATCGTCGACAAAAGTGTGAACACAAATGCCTGCACAAAAGCAACGAACACGCCGAGCATTGTTAAAACCAACGGCAGAACAAAGTGCGTAATCGGCGGTGCAAGATTTGTGATCTCGAGAAATACCTTTTCGTCGGAAAACATATTCGCAAAAAGTCGTACACCGAGTGTAAACGGCCTGATCAAATTACTGATCAGCTCGATCGCGAATATAAGCGGCGTAATGACCAGCGTCAATAGGATCGGCAGTCTAGGGCCGGCCAGATGGCCGAGGTGTCCCCAAATTCCATTTTCTGCAATGCCGACGTAGTTGTAATAGACAAACGACGATATGCCCAGAGCAAACGTCACGTTGACCGATGCGGTCGGTGACATAAACAACGGGAATTGCCCCATTAGATTGGAGACCAAGATCAGAATGGCGAATGTGGCCACAACCGGAAAGTACTTGAATCCGTGTTCACCGATCACGCTGACCACCAGGCCCTTGATCGCAAGATAGCCGGCCTCAAGCGTCAACTGGCCGGGTTTGGGGTCATCGTCCGAGAGTCGGCCTTTGAGTAGCCTGACGGCAACAACGGTCAGTATGCACGCGATCACAAACATTACCGTGTACCACGGAATCGCGGTCTGAGGCGAATATTCTGAGGCAAAGACCTTTTCCGGTGTCGTGCCAAATTTATTGAAAAACGCCACCCAGATCGGCCGCGTGTATGCCATTTGGAAATGATAGACCGGCTCGCCCACGTAGTGGTTGATAAACTCGACGATCAATGGCGTATGGTGTCCGCCGCCTTCTGAAAATAAAAACATCGCAAATATTCCCGCTAATTAGAACTATAAAAAATACTTAAAAGGCCCTCAACGACCACGGCAAGCGCAAATGACGCAAGCCCGAGAATTATCCCTGTGACCGGTAACAATCCGGTGAAATAGAAAAATGCTACAAAGGCACCAAGAACGACGTATCGTAACAAATATCTGATCGCCAATAATAACGGTCGTTCTCCGCCCGCAGTCGAATCAAAAAGTGCCTTAGTCGAACCCCTTTGCCAAAAAAAATTGAGGATCGACGCTACTCCGCCTAAGAACGCGGCTGCCCCAAATTTGCCTGATACAAAGATCGAACCGACTATTGTTCCGGCCGACACGACCGCGCCCATTATGAACAATATCCTCCGCTGAGACAGCTCAGGCGGCAAGGGTTGTTCGGATGTCAAAGGATCAAGGTCGTCGACCATCACAAAACCTACATTTTACAAAGATATTGCGGAAAATTCAACATCACGAGACGAGCTCGTCGGGTCAAGGGGTTAATTGTCGTCATCATCGTGCGAAAGCAGGGATTTTATTACCGGTTTTGAGTTCCCGGAACCGAAAATCTGCGAAGTGAGTCTAAAAAACTGGATAAAGCCAATAATCGACCCAAGAACGATCCCGCCCACCAATCCCCAAGGCGAACTTCCTAAGACGAGGTCAGCGAGCCAACCCAGAAAAAGCGTGAACGCGATCGACGCAAAAAACACTATACCGGCGGACCAAGCAAGTCCGGTGCGGCGGATCGTTTCATCCTGGCTGATGGGAGTGTATTCGATCGGTAAAAATGGTGTTTCAAATGGCGGTTCGGCCGCCGGCGTCGAAACTCCATCTAATTCTCCCCCGCCCAGAGCGGTGTCGACCGCAGAGTCGAGATGGTCGGGGTCTGCCGCGTCGATCGGCCAATCATTGAGCCATTCATTGAGATCGGCGTCATCGATGTTTTCGGACCCGCTTGCATTTTTATTAGTTTCGTCCATTCTCTAATCGGCTATGATGACAGTTTCACGGTGTGATTTCAATATGTACTGAGTTCCGCGCCAAAGCAAACGTCTGGAAAAAAGAGCTGCCACCGAATTATAAAAAAATATAATAGGCGTCAACGCCCAGAGCGTGATCTGACTTAAGAACTGGCGGTCAAGCTCTACTTGATATTCCGTGAGCACTAGCTTTACAGCATTTAGCCGAAGCCACGCTTTCCCGACGCTGCATATCGAGACGATCGCCAAAGTGGCAATACTGAACCACACGATCGCGTCATTGAGTGATGAAAGGATGGCGATCAATAGTGCTGCCGACATTACCAAGCAGAATAATCCGGATCCGATAAATGATAACGTCCAAAGTGGGGCGTCATAAACGCGCGTGATCTTCATCTGGCGCGTCGTAAACTCTACCATTTCGCGTAAAGTGCAGTTTTCAACTGAGGCTGATAATGCCTCGGGGACGAAGACGATCGGCAGTTTGGCATCACGCATTCCTCGAGTGACTGTGAAATCGTCTGAGAGTGTACCTTTCCATTTCTCGAGCATTCCGACGCGTTCAAATGTCGAACGGGCAATGGCCATCGCTCCGCCCCAACAGAAATTTTTTGCGGTGTCCGGCCCGAGATTCGAAGCCACGGAAGCGTTCCACACTGAGCGGAGTTCAGAGGCAAACGTCGGATTTGGCGAAATGAACCAGCGATATCCGGTCGCTGCTCCGATATTCGGGTCAGAAAGCGGGGCAATAAGATTACTCAACCACGACTTGGACGGGCGGGAATCAGAATCGACAAACACAAATACGTGCGAATCGTCACGAACGTGCGTTACAGCTTCGCGTAGATTTTCGACCTTTTGGCTCGATCCGACCGCCCGGGGTGCGACGACGAGTTTGGTATTGGCAAATTCGGCGGCAGCACGCTCGATCAAAGGAACGGCCTCATCATCCGCGTCATCAACGACGTATATAACCTCGTAGTCCGGATAATCCTGGGTCAGCAATGCCAGCAGATTGTCAGACATCCCTTGATCGATGCCGCGGCACGGTGCGATGACCGACGCGAAAGGGGTAAATTGATCAGAACGATCGGCGAGTGAACGCCGAAAGAATTGCAGATACTCGAAACCGCCGTGAAGTGATTTGACGCTGAAATAGATCAGGACAGAAGCTAAAATAATGAAAACGTAGGTCATTTCCCACCCTGATCGTCAATTAGTTCTCTGAGGTACTCGACCGTCTTCTGCGTTGCTCCGCGATTTGTTGCCATCACCTTTGCGGCATTGTCGGCAAATACCCGCCGACGTTCGGGGTCATCGAGCAGTTGAGAAATGGCGGCGGCAAGCTGATCGACTATTTCACTGTCGGCGGACGGAGACAATTGGATCAGAGCGTCTTGCTTTAAGAACTCGTCGACAACAACCTTAAAATTCGAAGTGTGCGGACCTGTGATTATAGCCTTTCCGGCGGCGGCGGGCTCGAGTATGCTCTGACCGCCGTGCGGGATCAGGCTGCCGCCGACAAATACTATATCCGCCAGCGATAATGCGGACCGCAACTCGCCAATGCTGTCCAGGATGATCACTTCCGCATTAAGGTCCCGGCTTGAGGCAGTTTCAGATCTACGTGCCCAACCGAATCCCGAACCTTTGATCAAATCGACGACTGAACGAAATCTCTCGGGGTGCCTGGGAGCGATGAGGAGCCGCGGCAATGTTCCGGCGGCGGATTTCCAAACCCGTTTGAAAGCCTCGAGTAGCCACTTTTCCTCCGGATCGTGTGTACTGGCGGCAACGATCAGCGGCACGTCGCCTGAAATTCCGAATCGGGTGCGAAATTCGGTTGCCAACACCCCATCATCATCGACCGTCTGGTCGAATTTCATATTGCCGGTCACCTTGAGCTTTGTCGCACGCATCCCGAGAGCCATTAGCCGCTTGGCGTCCAGATTAGACTGCATTAATGCAAGATCCGGATACGAGAGAACTCTCCGCATAAAATTCTTGAGATAGCCGAAACGCTTATATGAGCGTTCTGACAATCTGCCGTTTACGATCGCGACCTTTGCTCCGCTCTTGTTAGCCTCACGCAGAAAATTGAACCAAAGTTCAGTCTCGAGCAATAACACCGACGAAGGTGCGAATCTGCGCAGGGCACGACGAACACTGAATTTCCAATCGAACGGAAAATAAAAAATAACTTCAGCGTGCTCAGCAAAGACTTGTCGTGCAAGTTGCTGTCCCGTTCGTGTCGTGGTGGAAACGATCAGGCGAAATGGTGCAAGATCGCTCTTCAATCGTTGGATCAGCGGTCGTGCAGCGTTAGTTTCGCCCACGGAAACACAATGTACCCAAATTACCGGACGGCCATCTTGGATAAATGCCGGCAGAAATCCGAGCCGCTGAGTTAACCCTGAAGCGTATTTGCCGTTAAAAATGGCATCGAAGATAAATCGCGGAAGCAGCACCACGAAGGCGATCGTCAAAATGATGCTGTAGAGGAAAAACATTGTCCAGATATCAGAAACCGGAGTCCGCTGCCTTATACAAAAAGTTCGGACTCCGGCATTATAGTATTGGACAGGAAAGCTATTTTACGCGTTCCATGTACCGTGCTTCCGTTGGATTGACACGGATCTTTTCGCCTTCGACAATAAACGGCGGAACGGAAAGTGTGACTCCGTTCTCGAGCGTAGCCGGTTTATTCGAATTCGAGGCGGTCGCGCCTTTAAGCGGCGGATCAGTCCTGCTGACTGTAAGATCCATTGTTGCCGGTAATGCCACGCCGATCGGTGTGCCATTATAAAACTCGACTTCGATCTTGAGACCGGGCATTAGCCATTGGGCGGCATCACTCAATTCTTCTTCGGTCAGAGCTACTTGTTCGTAGCTTTCCGTGTTCATAAAATGATGATGCGATCCGTCAGAGTAAAGATATTCCATCTTATGCTGCTCCAGCGTGATCTTTTCGAGTGTGTCGTTTGAACGAAAGCGGTATTCGAACGAGTTTCCTGTAAGCAGATTACGAAGCCGAGCCTGAACCATAGCCCTCAGATTGCCGGGCGTATGGTGGTGAAACTCCATTACTTTGACGGGACTACCCTCGTGCAGGATGACCATCCCTTTTCTTATATCATTTGCTGAAATTGCCATAGATAGCTGAAAAACTCCTTTTTTGATCGGCCACTGCACCGATCAGCAGCGAAGACGTAAGTTTATTTTCTGTCTGCCGATTTGTCTAGCGAACGGTTACAGCTAACTTAAACTTGCCACGCCAACGATCAGCTTTCGTGCACTCGGTCACGACCAAACGGTAGTCGCCGGCCTCGGTCGGCGTCACCTCGTGGCGATTGTGGCACGACAGATCCATATCCGCATCGTACTCCTCACCGTCCGGTTTAATGATAGTGACGGTGATCGGCAGTCCGCCGACCTGTGCCGTGGTCATCGTTTGCCCGGAGCGCACTTTGATCACAAAAGTTCGTCTATCTTTGTACCCGTTCAGTGAGCCGACAGCTACCGCTCTCACCGCTCCGCGGGCAAATCTTATGCGACTAACGCTTTGGGCTGAGGATTCGCCGGTGCACATCAAGGTCACCGCGACCATCGTGACGGTCAACAGGGCGAGTTTAATTGTTGGTGCACTCATAAACTATTTGGCCTTGGTGAATGGGAGCGGCGGCGGTTCTTCGCCTTCCTTCGGGTACGATTTGTTCATCCCGTCGTAGATCATTATGATCTTATCGATCCATTCCTTAGCTTCCGTATTCTCGGGGTCATATTTGATCGTCCGCCGATAATCTCCAAGTGCCGATGCATATTGGCGGGCCTCGGTCAGTGCGACGCCACGCTTTAGATAAGTATCCGCCAGAGCCTTTTTGGCGGCCGGATCATTAGCTTTACCGGCGAGGGCCTTTTCTGCGGCTTTGACGGCATCGTCGAGGGACTTTGTATCGATCGGGTCGCCGCCCTGCGACCATTTAGATTTATCACCGGTGGTTGTCGGTGGGGCTTGATTGTCGGTCGAATGAGCGATAACGGTTTGCGAGCGCTCGGTCCGCGGTATATTAGAGTTTTGCTGAACGGGTTGAGGTGACGCTGCGCAACCGAACGAGCCGACAGCAAAAGAGAGTGTGATTAAATACTTCATAATGGATTAGTTTTGTCTATAAAGGGCCTTGCCTGGACTATATAAAGCCGTCCGTTCATTATACCCCATTCGATGTCCTGTTCTTTCTTTCCGCCAAAAATGCCGCGGATCATAATTGCGGCCTTGGCGAGTTCGCGGGCCTGGGCATCTGTGAGAACGCGTTTGTTCGGCCCGGCACATTTATCAGCGGTTTCTTTCAGATCTCCGTCGAGGTCAAATCTAAGAGCATTCGTCTGATCCGAAAGGGTCATAACTATTACCGAATTCGAACGAGGATTAAATAATATCTGTTCGGGAATTCCGGTGTTGTCCACAACCTTCGAATTATGGCCGCAAACGGCGCTTATATAGACCGAATTCTTACTCTTCGTATCAAACGGGTCCTTGGAGATCATCACTCCACCTTTGTCCATATCGACCCCGATCTGGATCAATGCTGACATATAAACATCCGTTTGGCTTACATAATTGCGGACGCGCGCCTCGTAGGCGTCAAATTTCCATAATGAAGCCCAGACCTTTTTGACTGCCTCAACCAGTTTTTCGTCTTCGCGAACATTCGGCACGCTCGAATAAAGCCCGGCACCGCTGAAATTCGGCAGATCCTCGGAGTTTGACGAACTGCGAACAAATACCGGTTTGCCGCCTAATTGAATCTTCCATTTTTGTACGATCTCAGCCCGAAGCGAGTCGTCAAATTTGGCATTCTGGATCGTCGTCCGCAACTGCTCGAGTTTTTGCCTCCGAACTCTCGGATTGTGTACAAAGTCGTTATCGTCCAAGAGTTCTTCTATCGTCTCATCAATGCCGTTATCCTTGATAAATTTGTCATACCAATAGAATGGCACGGTAAATCCATCCGGAACGATCACGCCCGTGAGTCGTGAATTAAGCATTTCACCGAGATTTGCAGATTTCGAGCCATATATCACACTGTCTTTCTTACGCATTTCGCGCAGTCCGGCGAGCTTTTTGGTTTTTAGGTCAGCCGGCGGGATCTGCTCATCCGGTGCCTTTGCCTTGTCGAGTATCTCCTTAGTGGCAGGCTTAAACGTAAAATTGGTAAGCGAAGCATCAAACTCGATCCAATAAGTGTCCAACTCACGAAACATCTTGTCAGCATCCTTAATGTAAACATTAGGAATATTCCAGCCCTTTGCAAGGATGTTTATATGCGAGAGCGGTGACGACGGTTTGGCAACGATCACACCGCGGACCGGCGGCAGCGATATCGGCAACTCCTTCAAAACAAGTATTTCGTTGTCGCCGATCTCGACGGTATCGTCGAGCTTATCGATGATATGGACGCGTCCGATAGCCTTTCCGGTATTTAGGGCTAGGTACTCCTGATTTTTGTTGAGGTCACTTTGTAAAATACGTTCGAGGCCGGAATCGGCGGTGACATCTTCCTGCCGGATCGAATTTGGTTTATATGCGACCTTCTGAAAAAACGTACGATTGATGGTCTCATTTGCCGACTTTATGATTTCTGCAGAGGCTAGATCGCCCTCCCAAAGCTCCCAAGTAAAACGCTCGACCGGTTTTTGCCACGCGATGGTTCCGACGATGAACCGGCGATCTTCTTCTAAGTAGATCGGCTTAAAAACGTCTGCACCTCGCGGCACAAGATAATTGGCGAGGAGAAAGTCCTTGTGAAAGCGATATTTTTGCGAATTGACGTAGTAGATCTTGTTTTTTGCACGGCGGTCGATGACAAACATCGTGTGCGGCATCGCATAGGGCGTACCTTGATGGTACACACGGGCGATCGAATCGAACTCCTTCTGCGTGCCAATTTTCTGAAGCGAATTCTTGACCGAATCAGGTTTCTTCGACATCGCACCGGCGGGTTCACGCGTCGGCGTTGGTTTGCGAGACATCTGAGCGTTCAAACCGAATGCCGAAAACAGAATTATAAGTGTCGCGGCAAAAAACGCCGATTTGAGTGAAGTCATATGTCTAGATGTGCCGGCTATATTTCGACAGCTAAAGCACTTCTTCTATTTGTCAGTGAAAAACGGTCGCGAAGTGCCTGAACCTGATCTTCGCCCTCGACTGAAATGCCGCGGTCACGGATCAGTCCGTCTTTCAGACCGTAAATCCAGCCGTGAACTGTAATGTCCTGGCCGCGATTCCAAGCGTCTCTCACAATAGTGGTCTCACTTACGTTAAGTACCTGCTCGACCACATTCAGTTCGCAGAGCCTGTCAAATTTTTCACGGGCGTCGGGTATGGCGTTAAGTAGTTCAAAGTGCAGGTTGGCAGTGTCCTGAATGTGTCGTAGCCAATGGTCGATAAGTCCGTGACGTTTGGACTCCATTGCTGCCCCAACACCTCCGCATCCATAGTGGCCGCATACAATGATGTGTTCGACCTTGAGGATCTCAACAGCAAATTGCATTACCGACAGACAATTCATATCGGTGTGTACCACTAAATTCGCAATGTTACGATGGACAAAAATTTCGCCCGGAGCCAGACCAACAATTGTGTTCGCTGAGACGCGGCTATCCGAACATCCGATCCAAAGATATTTAGGGCTCTGCTGATCGGCCAGATCGGAGAAAAAGCGCGGATCTATCGCACGGATCTGCTCGGACCATTGACGGTTGTTTTCTAAGAGTTGATCAATGTTACTCACAAATATTCTCCGACGACTATCTTATCGGTTTGTCGAACTATCGCAAAATTTGTACAAGAAAGTCAGTCGTCTGCTTCGGCCGGTCCGTTGTGTTCAGGATCGGACGGCGAGGCGATGCGTGCCTTAAGCCGAAATCTGTAACTGATAAAAAACGAACAAATGCCCACCACTCCGGACACAAATGATGCGTCAGGCATCGAACCGAAATAAAAATACGCCGACAAGCCAATAAGTACGACGCCCAATGCGATCAGAAATGCTTCCATTTTCAACAATTAACTATCTGGCAACAGAATCGAATCCCCTACCGGAAAAATACGCACCAACCGCGCGGAACATACGCAAAAATAATCTGACCACTTTAGGGAAGAACCACAAGAATAAGAGAATAAAGACCACAAGTACCGCCGCGATCGCAAACGGTGCAAAAACCGCGAGCAGAATGCCCGTAAAGGCGACCCCATCTTCGACCAGCGACAGTGTCCAATTTGATATCGGTTCGGGCGATAAATTAGCTCCGATCCGCGCCGCGGCCTTTGTGCCGTGTGAGGCTAGAGCAAGTCCGCCGCCGACCAAAGCTGCAGGTATATAGACACTTGCATCGAGTTGATTAGTCGCCGCGTAGGCGACGATCACTCCGGCCGGTACGCGTATGAAAGTGTGCACAACGTCCCAGACGCTATCGACGTAGGGTATCTTGTCCGCAAAAAACTCGACCAGATACAGACCGCCGGCAAAACCGATGATCCACCAATTATCGAGCACATCAAGGCCGCCCGGCAGTTTTGTCGAACCAAATTTTTGCAAAAGTCCGAGCACCGATACGGTCGCATACAGATTAATGCCGGACGTCCAAGCAGAACCGAGTGCCAAACTTAATGTTGAGAACCATTCCATCACGTATCTCCTTCTGAGAGTCTTTTACGAATTTTCGTCGTCCCCTGTTCCCGCGTCTTCGTCCTTTTTAGCGCCAAATTTCTCCAATCTGTATTGTAGCGTCCTAAAGGTCAAACCCAGTAACTTAGCAGACTTGGTGATATTATTGTCCGTTCGTTCCATTGCCTGCATTATCAGGCTACGTTCGACGTCCTCCCAGTTGACGCCTTCTGCCGGAAGAACAAATGGTTCGCCTGACGCTGACGTTGATCGATGGCCGCCGCGATCGGAGAACATCTCGGGCGGAAGATCGTCATTTGTGATCGTATCGTTCTCACACAGTAGTATCGCCCGTTCGATCGCGGACTCGAGTTGGCGGACGTTGCCGGGATATGAATAGTTGTCCAGCGATCGGCGGGCTTCGGCACTAAAACTGACCTTTCGGCTCGTGCCTCGAGTGTGTTTTTTGAGAAAGTATTCGATCAGTACGGGAATATCCGTTCGACGTTCGCGAAGCGCCGGCAACTCGATCGATAGTACGTTTAGGCGATAATAAAGGTCTTCGCGAAAGCGTTTTTCTTCGACCATATGGAGCAGGTCGCGATTGGTCGCTGCGACGACCCGCACATCCACATCGATATCGCGGATCCCGCCGACACGTCTGATCTGCTTTTCTTGCAGTGCTCGCAAGATCTTGGCTTGCAGCGCGATATCGAGTTCACCTATTTCGTCCAGAAAGAGTGTGCCGTTGTGGGCGATCTCAAACAGTCCTTTCTTCTCGGCGACGGCACCGGTGAACGAACCTTTTTCGTGGCCGAAAAGCTCCGATTCAAGTAGGTTCTCATTGATTGCCGCACAGTTGACCGCCTGGAAAACTTCGCTGGAACGCAAACTGTTGGTGTGCATCGAACGAGCGATCAACTCCTTGCCGGTACCACTCTCGCCCCGGATCAGAACAGTCGAATTGGATTTGGCGATCTTTAGGATCAGCTTTTTGACCTTGTCCATCTCCGGCGAAACCGACACGATCTCGGCGTCAAGTGTCGACAATTTTTTCAATGCCCGCGAAACGGTTTCCAGCAACTTTTCTGAGTCGTACGGCTTTTGAAGATATTCAAAAGCTCCGAGCCTCAATGCATCCACCGCCGAGTCGACGGTACCGTGAGCGGTAAGTAGGATGACGATTATAGATTTGTCGAAATTGGTGAGCTCTCTAAGCAGGTCCAATCCGCTCATTCCGGTCATTTGCAGATCGGTCAGAACTAGGTCGAACCGCCGTGTTTCGACAAATTTTATCGCGGCTTCGCCCGAACTTGCCGTCGTAACATCGTAGCCCTCGCCCGACAGTATCGTTTCCAGGATCTCTCTCTGATTTTTCTCGTCATCGACGACGAGGATCGATTTTCTTGCCATAGTTCATTTTGCAGCAGCGGTCAGGCTACTCTTGCTACCATCGGTAATCTTACCGTAAATTTCGTTCCTCCGCCCTCCGGCGTTTCGACCTCGATCGTTCCGCTGTGAATGTCGATGATCTTTTGAACGATCGCAAGGCCGAGGCCAGTGCCGGTCTCCTTGGTCGAAAAATACGGCTCGAATATCTTTGAGAGGTTTTCGGCCGGGATGCCGCTACCCGAATCCGTGACTTCGATGCGAACCATATCATTGTCCGGAGATATCTTGGTGCTTATCTGACCGCCATCATTGCCAACAGCTTGGACTGCGTTAATGAAAAGATTGTTAAATACCGACCGCAAAAATTCCGGGTCGCCCAATATTAGCGGAACGTCCTCGTGCTCGACTATGCCGATCTTTATATTGCTGTCTGAGGCCTGAGCCTCGACCAGCCTCAGCGAATCTTCGATCACTTCGCGGGCATCGACCGGCCTGAGGTTGGCAGTCGCAGGACGTGAATAATTTAGAAAATCTGAGATCTGTTGATTGATCCGGGCGACCTCGACCTTAAGCTGAGAAGTCAATTTTTCAAATTTTACACGCTTTTCTTCGTCGTCCGGAGCGTATTTTGAACGAAGATGATCGAGCGTCAAATTGATGTAATTGAGTGGGTTGCGTATCTCGTGAGCGATGGCGGACCCGAGTCTGCCGACGACGGCCGATTTTTCGGCTTGTTGAAGCTGAGCTTCGATCTCACGCTTTTTCGCAAGCTCGGCAGTCATCTCGTTAAACCGCGAGGCGAGGCGGCCCATTTCGTCATTGCGGGTCGAATCGGGCACGCGAACGTCGAGGTCGCCCTCGGCTACACGGCGTGCTGCGTTGGAGAGATCGGCGATCGGGCGTGCAAATCGCCACACCAACAATAGAGTGATAAACGACGAAACTAGCAGCACGCCAAGGTTGAAGATCAGCGGACGGGCCGCTCGCCACGCCGTTTCCTTACGGTCACTGTTCAGCAAGACCATCACATACCAGCGTCCCTTGCTAGTCTCGATCGGGATCGCGTGAGCTTCGTCGTAAGCTCCGGTATCGTCAGCTTCCCGGCGGTTAGGGAAGTGTTTAATGTCGTCGCCCAAACGGGCACCTTCCATAAGCGGCGGCAGGTCGGTGAGGTCGCTGAGTTGTTTATAGACAACGACATCATCGTCGTTCGTTGAGGGTAGCAGGTCAGGGTTAAGGCTGTCGGTGATCTGCCAATCGTTATCGATGATGATGATGTCGCGGATGCGCTTTTTAGCGTCCTCATCCAAAAATGTTTGGTCGGGCTGCGAGATCAGGTCCTGAACCCGAAAGTCCCGTGACGTCATACTCGTAAACCCGAGAGCGATGCCGGCGACGATCGATTGTTCCTGAGCCTCGCGGAGTACGCTATTGTCCTGCTGCGTGCGCAGATTGAGGTAATATTGCACGCCGAGCGTCGCTACGAGTAGTAACGCGAGGATCAAAAGTAGTCGCCCACGGAATGTGTTTAAAAATCCCATTTTTTGGATATGCGGTAAGCTGAGCTTATGGTTACCATTAATAGAGCTTGCGTGCCCATCGCTTGAATGTTATAGTCATCGTTGGTTTGAACGCAAATTCCTGTTCGATCTAGTTTTACTCGGTGCATTCGGACAGGTTCCCCAAATATCAATTCAACGGCGAAATCTAAGATCTGAGGTAAGGCATGAAGTCAATGTTTCCCTACAAGCTCCGCATCGCTGCGGTATTAACCCTCTTAGCCGTTTTCGTTTTTGCGAACGAAACGGTAAACGCGCAAAAAAAGGCTGCCCAATCAAAAAAAGCCGCATCCGCAAAAGTGCCGGACAAAAAATCGGCTACTGCTAAGAAGACCGACAAGAAGTCAAAGGATGCTTCTAAAACGAGCAAGGCCGACAAAAACGATAAGAAAAAGGGAAAAGATACCGTCGCCGACACCAGATCCAAGAAAGGCTCAAACAAGTCAGTAGAATCTAAAAAGGAAGTTGCCGAACGCCGCCGCCGCGATCAGGAACGTCGTCAGGCCGCGATCGCCGAGCAACGCCGCCGCGAACAGGCCGCCCGCGAAGCTCGCCAACGCCGAGTCGCATTTGAACGCGGATTGCGTACCGAAACAATCGCAAATATCTCCAATGATAATACCGAAGGCGAAGACCTCAATATCCGACGAGCAGCGATCGATGCTCTTGGCGGAAGAGCTGGTTCAGTCGTCGTTATGGAAGCTCAAACGGGCAAGGTTCTTACGATAGTCAATCAGAATTGGGCGATACGATCGACGATCAGGCCGTGTTCGACGGTTAAGCTCGTGACCGGTGTAGCGGCACTAAATGAGAACGTCATAGACAAACAGGACGGTTCCGTTCGTAACGTCTCGACCCGCCGTAAACTCGATGACGCGATAGCATTTTCGGATAATGCCTATTTTCAGCGTGCGGGAGTTCAGATGGGCAGCCCGAAGGTGATCGAATACGCCAAGCGTCTCGGTCTCGGCGAAGCGACCGGAATCAACCTCGATGGCGAGGCTCCCGGCAGACTGCCGTACGGTAACAACAACGCTCGGATCTATTCGCACGGAGACGATTTCGAAGTTTCGACCCTTCAATTGGCAGTGATGGTTTCGGCAATTACGAACGGCGGCCACCGAGTTTTGCCGCGAGTCCCGCGAAACGCAATTGAACAGACAAAATTCCAAACTTTCTTTAAGGGAAATGTCGATCTTCCACAGCAAAACGTCCGCCGCGTGATACCGGGGATGATGGGAGCGGCAGAATATGGTACGGCACACCGCGGCGTTGACGCCGGTCTCGGCGTTGCCGGCAAGACGGGTTCGTGTATCGACAAGGGCTCGTGGGTCGGACTTTTCGCATCCGTCGCACCGATCGAGTCACCTAAATATGCAGTTGCCGTGATCACCCGCGGTCCCGCCGAACGCGGCAAGTATGCTGCATCGGTTGCCGGAAAGGTATACCAGGCACTCAGCCGAAACATCATCCGCACCGACCGCAATCTGGCTCAGACGGAGTTCAATATTGCACCGCGAACGCCTGTAAATACAGCAACTGCTCGGGTTGACGTTTCAGAAGAGGATGAAGACGACTCGGTTGCCGGTTCGACGGGAATGGAAACGACCAATATGAACGGCCGGGACATCATTCTCGTTCCGAGCGCACCGCGACAGACGTCGGTACCGGTTCAGAAAGGGCGGGTTCAAAAGACCGTCGATTCTCGGCCGATATTTCCAACGGTCGTGATAACGCCCGAAACTGACCCGACAAAGAAAAAGCGCGAAAGGATCGTCCAACTGCCGCAATAGTTGGTGGTTCTATTTATACGCATTGACTAAAGGGATAGCACTCGCCGCCTTGACGTTTTTTTGTCGGCGGCGTTTGCTTTTGGCTTGACACATACGCGGCGCTTAAAGGATTATTTAGTTTTTCTATTCCACAAAGTATAAAGCGGTCAAGAGTGATGGGGCCGAATTTTTATTGCGAAAATTTAGCAACTAATTTTTCGGACACATCATCTGATTTCACGCCAAACCGAGGGCGATAACTCGGTGACGGCAGATCGAATTTGAGAGCATCCGGAGCGATATCCGGCGGAGGAAGTACTTAAATGAAAACGATTATTAGATCAACCAGTGTGGCATTGTTTTTGGTAGCCATCATCGCCCTTGGAGCTGTAGCGAACTTCGCGCAGGACGCGTGCGGCGACGCCGAAGGCCAAACAAAGCTTGGCGATAGTTTCCGTGAACTTTACCCGAAGAAAGACATACCAGGACGCAAGGACGCGATCTCGACCGGTAAACAGTTTCTCGAAAAATACGGAGCTTGCGAATCGGCGAAGGAACTCTCGGAGTACCTGAAAACCACATTGCCTAAGATGGAAGCCAATTTGGCAAAAGTTGAGAAGGCGGCCCGCGAGGCTGAGATCGCCAATCGGTTCAACGCCGCGATCAAGGCCAGTAATTGGGACGAAGTGTACAAGAGCGGCAAAGAGCTGCTCGCAGAAGATGCTGACAAATATCGCCCGGTAGTACTTGTGCTTGGATCGATCGGTTATGACGAAACAGCCAAGGCGACAGCGGTGACCAAATGGAATGACGAAACGATCCGCTTTGCGAAGATGGCGATCGCCGACATTGAATCGGGCAAAACATTCAGTTCATTCGGAATAGTTCCTTTTGACTATGGCAATAAGGAAAATGCCGTTGCCTGGATGAACCTTTCGATCGGCTACATCCTGACATTTGATAAGAAGGTCAAGAAGGAGGCCGCTCCGTACCTTTACAAAGCGACACAGGCCGCATCGGATACCAAGACGAATGCAAACACGTATGATGCGATGGGTTCGTTCTACTTTGACGAAGCCGCCAAGCTTGAGGCTGAGATCAAAGCTATGCGTGCGGATATCAAGGACTCGGACGCACCCGATGTGATCAAGACGAAGGTGGATGCAATGAACAATAAGATCGGCATCCTAAACGGTACTCTTGAGCGTGCGATGGATGCATACGCACGGGCTTGGAATACCGCTCCGAACACACCGGCGGCTAAGGCCTACAAAGATATCAAGATGAAGACCATCGAGGCATTGTATGAGGCACGCTTTGACAAGAAGGATGGCGTAAAAGCTTGGGTCGATGCAGCGATCGCAAAGCCGATCCCCAATCCGTCAACCGCCGTGACGCCGGTCGTCGATGCCGAACCGACGCCCACAGCCACGACGTCGACGACGGTTACAAACACAGATGCTAAGCCGGTCGCTAAACCGGCAGTTAGTGCCAAGCCCTCGATGGCTGCAAACGAAAGCGGCGCCAAGGGCACGAACGCCACCTCCGCAGTAAAGCCCGTAGTTAAGAAAAAAGGCACACGTTAATCAACAAAGTGATCGAAATAATCGAGTCGGACACCTGTAAATGGGTGTCCGACTTTCTTTTTGGCTCTAATATTCTTAGAATTAGGCTCAATGTCTGCCAGCATCGCGAAACTTGAAAATTTAATCGGCCACAAGTTTCAGGATCTAACACTGCTCGAGCGTTCGGTGACTCATCGGTCGTGGGCGTTTGAAAACCTGCAACATCAGGATGAGGCGGCGGTTCGCGCGATAGTCAACGAATCGCTCGAGTTTGTCGGTGATTCGGTGCTTGGGCTAGTGGTTGCCGAAGAATTGTTTTTGAGTCATCCGACACTGAGCGAAGGTGATCTGACGTTGATGAAACATCGCCTCGTCAGCACCGCCACGCTAGCGTCGATCGCTGACGGGCTGAAACTTGGCGAGTATGTACGGTTTGGACGCGGCGAAGAAAAGACCGGCGGCCGAAAAAAAGCAGCCCTTCTCGCGAACACACTCGAAGCCGTGATCGGGGCGGTTTTTTTTGACAGCGGATATATCGCTGCCAGATTTTTTATCAAACGCGTCTTTGCTGATCAATTTCGAATGGCATCGCCCAAGGGTTCGTTGGATTTTAAGTCGATGCTGCAGGAAACGTTGCAGGCCAGGCGACATCAGGCTCCAACGTATGAGTTGATCAATGCCGAAGGCCCGCCTCACGACCGTAGATTTTTTGTCGAGGCGGTTTGGGCCGGCGGAAAAGCACAAGGTGAAGGAATTTCGATCAAGGCCGCTGAAATGATGGCGGCGGAAGCCGCTCTTGCTATACTTAAAGCCGAAACTGAGAAATAGCGGCTTCGCGCCTTTTTAGATCACTTTTATGAGTACTGAAGAAACCGATATCAAGGCTACGGTCGTAAAACCGACCGGCCCGCCTAAATCGACCGCCCGCGAGTATTTTGAGTCGTTTGTCGTCACGCTGGTGATGGCTCTCTTTGGGATGACGTTTATTCTGCAAGCGGTCACCGTGCCGACGGGGTCAATGCAGAACACGATCCTGATCGGCGATTATCTGCTAGTCAATAAATTTATCTTTACACCCGGCGGTAACTCGCTGCCGTTTTTACCGCAGCGGGAGATCGAACGTGGGGACATAATCGTATTCAAATATCCGGGCAATAAGGTCAAGCCGCAGAACGATAAGTCGCGCGGGATCATTCCGTATCAGATCAACTATGTCAAACGAGTGATCGGACTACCGGGTGAGACAGTAGAATTCAAGGACAATCAGGTCTTCATTAACGGCGAACCTCTGCCCGAACGCCGCGTGATCGGTGATCCGCCTACGCCGGGAGATAATCAGTCCGCCTTGGTAACAAAGGATTTCGAAGACGCACCGGCAGAGGCAAAGTACAGCGTTTTCTATTCCGAGGATGAGATGCTGGAGGTCAAATCCGGTGCCCATCTTCCGGTTAGGCAGTATGAGTTTGCCGTTCCGGGCAAACCGATGCAGGTTCCGCCTGACAGCTTTTTCGTGATGGGCGACAGCCGCGATAATAGTGAAGACAGTCGATTTTGGGGCTTTGTGCCCCGGGGATTGATCGTCGGTCGAGCAATGTTTGTTTACTGGTCGTGTGACCGCGGCGCGTCAAATGGCGATATGCTCGGCTGCATTACGCATCCTCGACTTAACCGTATCGGAAAGCTTGTAAAGTAGTTCGATCGCAGATCGACAACATCGGCGGTCTGCGGGACGCCATTTCTAATTATGCAAATCAGATTTAGCCCCGAAGTATCAAATGCACTGGAGTCGAATTTACCGGTAGTTGCCCTCGAATCGACTGTCATAGCACACGGACTGCCATACCCACAGAATCTCGATACCGCCCTCGCGATCGAGGAGGCAGTTCGCGATGGCGGAGCGGTCCCGGCGACGATCGCTGTGTTTGGCGGTGAGTTTTGTGTCGGGCTCCACCGAGCGCAGATCGATCAACTGGCGACACGAAAAGATATTCGAAAGATCTCGCGGCGCGATCTGCCCATCGCTGTGGCCGAAAGGCTCGATTGTGCGACGACGGTCGCAACAACTGCGTTCATCGCTGATCGGGCCGGGATCAAGGTGTTTGCAACCGGCGGGATCGGCGGCGTGCATAGAGGATTTGAGGCCGACGTGTCGGCAGATCTGCCGGAACTTGCTCAAACGCCGATCACGGTCGTTTGCTCGGGAGCAAAGATAGTGCTCGACTTGCCCCGGACGCGCGAATGGCTCGAAACGCACGGGATACCGGTACTCGGATGGCGATGCGACGAAATGCCGGCATTCTATTCACATTCGAGCGGACTTGATGTGGATCTTCGTGTAAACAGTGCGGCGGCGGCGGCGGCAGTTGCGTCTGCCCGTGATGAATTAGGCCTGAAAAACGCGATATTAGTGACAGTTCCGATTCCCGCGGAGTTTGAGATCGGCCGCGATGAACTCGAAGCTATACTTGCGGACGCACTTGAGTTGGCTGAGGATCGCGGCGTCCTTGGGAAAGAGATCACGCCTTTCCTGCTCTCCCAGATGTCGGAGCGAAGCGGCGGACGGACGCTTACTGCCAATATCGCGTTGCTTGAGAATAATGCCAAGATCGCTACAGCGATCGCCAACGAACTCGCCGCTATCTGATCACTTGGCGGGAGTTCTTTCCATTTTTTGTTTCAGTGAGTCAATTCGTTTTTTTGCTTCGGCGGCCTCGGCGGATGTCGGGAATTTGTTGAGTATCTCGGCCCAACTTGCGCCGTCGTAGTGGTACTGCCTTGTTGCCGTATTAAATACGAACACTATACCCAGTTTGCGATACCGATCAAGCATATTGAAATTCAAATAATAGCTATGTATCGGTGCTGCCGAAGCTGCCATTTCCGGACGCTTTAGACGGCTTGAAGCATCTTTCGAGAGTTTGGCGGCAGCGACCTCGATAAGGTCGCCATAGAGTAACAATGTCGACGGCCGAAATTTTGAGGTCGGGTAAAGCATAAAAAACTCGACCGCGATCTCTAACTGATCAAAGCCGTCCGCCGCCTGTACCATTCTGGCAAGGCGCTCTTCGTCGCCCGGCCTGAATTTTCCAAACACCGCATCGGCCTGGATCCATCCAAAATTGCTCGGCGCCGCAACCCGGTAGAATTTTACACCGTCGGCCTCGGCCGAACCGAGTATTTGCACCTTACGACCGCGGCCAACCCGCATAACAGTCTGCCCGTAGAGGCTTGGCCGGTCGCGCAAGACCGATAACGTCACGTCGACGACGACTGCCGTTTGTCCGACCTCGACCGGTTTGATCGCCGCTGCTCGTTTGATGGATGCGGCTGTAGTAGGCCGTCGCTGGGCCGACGAGGAGATCGTAGAAACGACGAGCAAAACAATCGCAAATTTGAGAAATGGGAATTTCATCGCACTATCCCTAAATAATTGCCGGATGCTACTTCTTTCCGGTCTGAGCCTTCCGGATGCGGTTCTGCATACCGGCGTGGTGAAAATGTGTGATCGCTATGGCCAGAGCGTCCGCGGCATCGTGCGGTGTCGGTACTGCCTTCATTCTTAGCAGCAGTTTGACCATCTCGCCGACCTGGTGCTTTTCGGCGTTGCCGTGGCCGACTACCGTCTGCTTGACGAGTCGCGGAGCATACTCGGCGATCTCAAGCCCGCGTTGCTCGGCTAGCAGCAACATCAGGCCACGGACCTGACCGAGCTTTAGGGCGACACCGACGTTCACCGCGTAAAATGTGTCCTCGACTGAGAGCACATCGGGCGAATGCACGGCCATCAGATCGGCCACAGCATCGTATATATTCAGCAGCCTTTTGGAAAATGCCTGCTTTGTATTCGATTTAACGGTGCCAAATCCGACAAGCGAATACTTCGAGCCGACACCGTCAACTACGCCCCAGCCGAGCGTTTCGCTGCCCGGATCGATACCCAAAACTCGCATTAATTCAAATTATCGTCTAGTTGATTTAGACAAGATACTCCAAAAGTTTAGCAAAAAGCAAGCTTCGGCTAGAGCAAACAGATCGTTTCAAATTTTGAGCCTACAATTCCGTAGGTTAATATCTTTACGACCAATTTATAATTCAAATCGGGCGGGCAACGGTCCTCTGTAAGATACTATGATGATGAAATCGTGCGATTCAAATCTTTTCGCGGCCCTACTAGTCCTGGGCGTTCTTACTTTAGCGGTCTTAGGCTGTAAACTGCCGTCTTCAGGAAGTTCGATGATAGTTCGCAGCGGCTGCGTCACGCCCGATGGTTCTAAGATCGCATTAAATGGAATTGAGGATATGTCCCGAGCATCCGCACGGCCGACTGGCGACGGTTATCGGTTGATACTAGACGGGAAGAACGGAAAGGTTACTTGGAAAGATACAGCCTCCGGCTTTCCGCTCGCTTGTGCAGAAGATAACTCGATCGTGTCAATATCGTATTCGGGAGCAAAGTGGATAGATTCCGACAAAGAGATCGTCTTTTCACAACAAAGTGACGCTCGAGAAACGAGCTTTGTTGGAATGACGGACAAGAACACGATCATTCGAGAGGTTCGGCAGTATTACCAAAAAGAGATGAAAAATACCGGTAGTCGTCAGACTACAAGCACGATTAAGAGTTTCAATACTCTCCCAACCTTGCTGGTTGATAGGGTTGGTGAAAGCACGACGCGGACGATAACAATTCCCGACTCTGTCGTAGGAGCGGAAGCGAAGGATAAATACTTTCAATATTATTTTGAAAAAGATAGAGTCGTCATACAGGTCAATAAGAAACTGTATGCGACGGATCTCACCAGCGGAAGTACGCGAGCACTTAGTGAGACGGTCGAGGAAATGCAGCGAAAGTGGGCTGTAAACGATAAATATGACGCGTACGAACCTGAGCAACTGCGTCCCGACGGTTCGGTTGATATTTACGAGGGAAGTGCCAATGGCGGTAAAGTCGTTAAACAGATCAACAAGCATGACCTCTCAGCCAAAGTCATCAGTATCATCGATTGTTGTAACAACGGGTTGCTCCTGCTCTTTTGGGAACGCGAAAAATATGTCAAGGTTGCCAAGATCGATCATTTGAGCGGTGAGGTGATCTGGAAATCGGACTCGCTAATGTCGGCGGATCAAAAATGAGTTCGCGGATAGCCGACGTTCTCAGAACTGCGATAAACTGCGACTAACGATTTGATTTCGAAGGTCGAACAACAAATGGAGACCAGTTTCCCAGATAAAGTAGTTTTGGAGTCGATCCGTCTTTTGATGGCCGGAGCCGTCGATTATGCGGGGTTATTTCCACCGTCGTCGGTTTCGATGAGCGAGGCGGTGCTTAATTACGCAACCTACCGCAACAGCAATTACAGATGGATGCTGGGCCGGTTTGTCTTAGGCATTGGCCGCCTCGATGAGTTTTATGAGAGTGCACGCGACTTTATCTCCCGCGACGCCGCGACCGCGTGGCGGTTAAGTATTGTAACGGGCGACAATCCGTACGAGGCGATCCGACAAGTCGAAGATTTTAACGCCGCAAATGGCCCGGGCGTGGTCTGTGACACGCTCGAGATCAAGGCGATGACCGCCTATGAGATCGAAAACGTCTCAGCTGCACTTCCATCCGGTGTCAAAGCATTCTACGAGATCGCTCCGAAAGCTGGTTTTGAGGATATAATTGCCGCCGCCTCAGACGCCGGACAATGTGCCAAGATACGTACGGGAGGAATCACGGCCGATGCGTTTCCACGATCGGACGCGATCGTGAGGTTTGTCGAGGCGTGTGTTGCGGCTAACGTGCCCTTTAAGGCGACCGCCGGGCTGCATCATCCGATACGTTGTTTTCGGCCGCTGACTTACGAAGCAAACTCAGTAAAGGGCACGATGCACGGCTTTCTAAATCTTTTTCTGATGACCGGATTTGCGATGGAATCATACCGCCGCAGTTTTCTCGATTCCGTAATGGAAGAGGAATTTGACGAGGTCTTTGAATTTGAGCCGACCGAAATTAAATGGCGAAACGAGTTCACATTGAATCTTCATCAGATCGAACGCCTCCGCCGATCCGGCATTCGGTCGTTCGGCTCCTGCTCATTCGACGAACCGATCGCTGAGCTCCAGATCCTAGGAATTCTTTGAAATAGCGTCTATTTATCATGCGATACGGCGATTTAACGGAAATGTACCAACACTACCCCATAAGTTGTCCAACTTAGAAGGAATGTTACCCAACTTAGAAGGAAAATTGCCCGACTTAGAAGGAAAATTGCCCAACTTAGGAGGAAAATTGACCTACTTAGGCCGCAATATGTCAAATTTACGCCGTAATGCCGTAATAAAGAGATACCGCAAACTAACAGCTTATGACTTACGAGATAAACGAAACCCACGACCCGAACCTAAAAAGCTGGGTCGAATCCGCCAACGACCCGAATACGGACTTTCCGATACAGAATCTGCCGTTTTGTATGTTCTGGCGTTCCGCCGAAAGTGAGGCACCGCATTTGGGCGTAGCTATTGGAGATCAGATCTTTGACCTCTACCAAGCAATTGTCTCGGGCATCCTTGGTGATGAATTTGACTCGCTCGCAGATGAGATCGATTTATGCGACTTATCATTCCTTGCCGAGGTTTATGGAACCGCGATCCTCGCGGACCTGAGGAGCTCGGCCTTCGCCGTGTTGCGTGACGACGCCGACGATCAGACGATCGAGGACGCAAGGGACTTCCTTGTGCCGATCGGGAGGGTGGGGCCCGAACTCGCGTTTGAGATCGGCGACTACACCGACTTTTACTGCTCGATCTATCATGCGACGAATGTCGGGTCGATGTTTCGGCCGGACGCTCCTTTGCTGCCGAATTATAGATATGTGCCGATCGGATATCACGGGCGGGCGTCGAGCATTGTGGTGTCGGGGACGGATGTGAAGCGGCCACAAGGGCAGAATCGTAGCGATGCCGAGGCTCCGCCGGTCTTTATGCCGTGTAAGAATCTCGATTACGAGATGGAATTAGGATTCTTTGTCGGACAGGGAAATGAGCAGGGCTCGCCGGTCGCGATCGGCGAAGCGGAGCAGCATATCTTCGGAATGTGCTTGGTAAACGACTGGTCCGCCCGCGACATACAGGCTTGGGAATATCAGCCGCTCGGGCCGTTTTTGGCGAAGAATTTCGCGACGACCATCTCGCCGTTCGTCGTCACGATGGAGGCACTCGCTCCATTCCGCACGCCGGCCTTCGAACGCGAAGAAGGCGATCCGCAGCCGCTCGATTATCTAAACGACGCCGCGAACCAAAAGTACGGCGGCCTCGACATCAATCTCGAGGTCTATATCCAAACCGAAAAGATGCGTGCCGAAAACATCGAGCCGCACCTGCTCTCGCGTTCCAACACAAAAGATCTCTACTGGACCGTCGGCCAAATGCTCACGCACCACGCCTCGAACGGCTGCAACCTGCAGACCGGCGACCTGATCGCTTCGGGAACCGTGAGCGGCAAAGAAAAGTCGGAACGCGGCTCGATGCTCGAACTCTCCTGGCGAGGAACCGAACCGATCGAACTGCCCAACGGCGAGACCCGCCGCTTTCTCGAAGACGGCGACGAAGTGATAATGAAAGGCTACTGCGAACGCGAAGGCTTCAGAAGAATCGGCTTCGGCGAATGCCGCGGACGGATTCTGCCCGCTGACTAAGAAGTTTAGCCGCAGATTTTCGCAGATAACGCAGATCAGAATTTTTTTAATGGCGTTTCTTTATCCGCGTCATCTGGGTTTATCTGCGGCAAAAATTCTTTCGCTCTGTGCCTCTGTAATGAAAATGCTTTAAGATTTATTTAGATGGATCTGGTGCTCGATAAATTACACGAAGAATGCGGCATTTTTGGCATATTTGGCCATAAAGAGGCTTCGACACTAACGCAACTCGGTTTGTTTGCATTGCAGCATCGTGGTCAAGAGGCGTGCGGCATAGTCTCGGCGGAGGGCGAAGACCTGCACCAGCACCGGGCGATCGGACTCGTGGCGGATGTTCTCAATCCGGAGGTACTCAAAAGGCTCACGGGCTCGAGTGCTATCGGCCACACGCGATACTCGACGACCGGCAAAAATACTATCAAGGAAGTGCAACCTTTCTCCGTTACCTGTCAGCACGGCAAGATAGCAGTCTGTCATAACGGAAATCTGCCGTTCGCCGATCAGAAGCGAAGCGAACTAGAGAGCGCCGGAGCGATCTTTTCATCGACGTCAGATACTGAAACGATCCTGCACGGCATCGCCCGTACGCCCGCGAAGACCGCTATCGAAGCTATCGAAAACGTGCTGTGCGATACCGAGGGTGCATATTGCCTATTGTTTCTAACCCCAAGTGCATTGATCGCGGTTCGCGATCCGCGAGGATTTAGGCCGCTTGTGCTGGGCAAATTTCAGGGAGCCTGGTGTGTAGCATCCGAAACCTGTGCGTTCGACCTGATGGATGCCGAATATATCCGAGAGGTCGAACCGGGGGAAATGCTCATCATTGATGCCGACGGAGTACATTCATCGAAGCCATTCGAGCCTAAGGCCCACGCCGTCTGCACGTTTGAACACGTCTATTTTTCGCGTCCGGACTCGACGATCTTCGGCAAGTCTGTGAACGAGTCACGTCACAAAATGGGCAAGCAACTCGCTATCGAACAGCCCTGCGACGCCGACCTCGTCGTGCCGGTGCCCGACTCCGGCGTAGCTGCGGCGATCGGATTTGCGGCTGAATCCGGAATCAATTTTCGTCAGGCCATCATTCGCAATCACTATGTCGGGCGGACGTTTATCGAGCCATCGCAGTCGATCCGCTCATTCGGAGTTCGGCTCAAGCTTAACCCGATAAAGGACCTGATCAATGGACGACGGGTTATCCTGGTAGATGATTCGATCGTCCGCGGTACGACATCCAAAAAGATCGTCGAAATGGTCCGTGAGGCCGGTGCAGCCGAGGTGCACATGCGGATCTCGTGCCCGCCGACCGCCCATTCATGCTATTACGGCGTCGACACGCCTCATCGCCAGGACCTGATCGCCGCCAAAATGATTGTCGATGAGGTCCGCGAATATATCGGTGCCGATAGCCTCGGGTATCTCTCTCTGGAAGGAATGCTTGAGGCCATCGGACTCGAACCCGGATCAACCTGCGCCGCCTGCTGGACAGGCAAATATCCAACTTTGATCGCTAACGGTGCGGCCGCTTGATGTAGAGGTAACGCCGCATTAAGCTGCTTTGTAATTGGGTTGACTGGTTTTTCGAATAACGAAGACTGCCGATTTGACGCCTAAAGGGTTAAGTGTTCGTCGCAATCGAGTCCGAATCGCCGATCGTGTGACGGCGGAAAACCAAGACCGGCCGCTAAGTCAATTTTTCTATCTAATAAATGCACTCGGCAATGGGATGTCACCTGCAGAGCCGAATTCCTGAATGAATAATCCCGAAGTCGAACGGTCGACATACCATGTAGAGGTCGAAGGTCGGAAAACGGCCGCGTCCATTTTGCCGTCACCGTCGTAATCGGCAGGGGTTGGGATGTCCGTCGATACCCCGAAAGGAAACGCGAAATAGCTATTGTCCTCACTGCGAAGAACGAACCATTCGCCGGTCGAGGGACGCCAGAAAGCAACATCCGCCTTTCCATCGCCTGTGTAGTCGCCGGGAACGCATTTGTCTGAGCTGATGCCGAAATTGACCGCGACCGTTGTGCCCCCGCTCTGCTGGATCCACCATTCGCCTGACGAAGGCCGAAAGATGGCGATATCCGCCTTTCCATCTCCGTCATAATCCGCTACTACCGGAATGTCGCCAACATTGCCAAACGTTGTGATCGTAGTCCCGCCGGTCGAGTTGTTGATATACCATGTGTTGGTCGATGGCCGATAGACGGCAGCATCGGTCTTGCCGTCACCATCATAGTCGGCCGGAGCGGGAACGTCTGACGAATTTCCCAGTGGGAACGCATAGAAAGAGAAGTCTTCGCTCCGCAAAATAAACCACAGTCCTGTCGAAGGCCGGTAAAACGCAAAGTCGCTCTTACCGTCACCGGTAAAATCTCCCGGCACGATCGTGTCAGTCGCCGTCCCAAACTGAGCTACAAAACTCTGCCCGTCGCTGCTTTTCGAATACCACCACTCCCCTGTGCCCGGACGGTAAATTGAAACATCCGATTTGCCATCGCCGTCGAAATCCATCAAATTATTCGAGAAATCGCGATAACGGGCGAGTAGGATCTCGAAATTATTACTATTTCGAGTTCCTCCGACGACAATCTTCCCGTCCGGAGCGATCGAAATCGCAGGTGGAAAATAATAATTAAGGTTAGTCGTAACGATCGCAAAACTAGATTCCGGCGTGCCGTCGATATTATAGCGGACGACAACATCATTATTAGCGGCATTTGTACCCCTAATAATGATCTTCCCATCCGGCTGAATCCTCAAAGCCCAAGTGGATGTCAGCGACGGGGCAGTGAACACCGCATCAAGCGTTCCGTCAGAATTGTATCTAATCGGGGGAATGCCACCGCCAACAACTATGATCTTTCCATCGGACTGAATGGCAACATCATCGGCCTGCGCATTCGGACCTCCGGGCCGGGACACCTTACCGTTTGTGCCAAACGTCGAGTCGACCGAGCCATCGGAATTGAAGCGAAAGATCACCGCCACCCATTCATTTGGAAGAGGGTCAACATAATATCCGGCTGCGACAATCTTGCCGTCAGACTGAATTGCAGAAGTGAGCGCAAATTCATCAAAGCCAAAGTCGGCGGCGACGCGTCCTCCTGTGCCGAAAGTTGTATCTAGCGAACCATCCGTACTGTATCTCGCTATCGCGACGTCTCGATCACCACCATTTGTAAGTGCTGTCCCGCCGACAGCCAAAATCTTACCGTCCGGCAAAATCTTGATCGATTCAACATTCGAAGCATACCCGACCGTGGTTTCTACGATACCGTCAGTGTCAAATGTTGTATCCAACGAACCGTTAGAATTCAATCTCGCAATACAGAAGCGATTAGAAGCCTGAAATTGAATATATCCTCCGACCATGATCTTGCCGTTGGGCAAAACGGCAACATCGTTAATCATAGTCATAATGTTGGAAGTGTTGTAACCGACGCCGTTAAAGGTCGTATCAAGCGTTCCATCCTCGTTGAAACGAGCAATCATTGCGTATCCGACGACAATGATCTTTTTGTCCGGTTGAATAACCATGGTATTTAGCGAAGCGGCGAAACCACTTAGTTGAGTTTCCACAACGCCGCCCGTACCAAATGTCGGATCCAAGCGGCCGACATTTTGACTGCGAACTGAGAACGAAAATAGCAGCAGTATTATCAACAAAATCGTGTATCTCATTATGCTCATATAATGTGTCAAGGCGGTGGATTTTGCAAGGAAATATTTCAACGCCGGGTAAAAGCTGACGTCCGTGCGAGTGACGATTGAGCCGAGTCTAATGTTGACCGTTGGGTTGGGAGATCAATTGATCGTAGGCCGTGTTCCTGATCTTTAATGGGTCGATCTTTTGACCTTGACAGGTTCGTCCAGATGCCGGGTGGTTTCATCTGTCACGCTAAACACTTCGCGTTCCAATTGATTTGTATCGACATGGGGCGGTAGAAACGACGCCATTTCCTTGTCATCGAGTTCCTTTGTACGTTCGTCGATAGTATTCAGTTTTGCGTCAACGAGTTTCTTGCTGATGAATACACCGTTTATGATCAGGGAAATACCAACAAGCAGCGGTATTACTCCGGCTACCCAGATACTGCTGAGGAGAATGGCTGTTTCGGGCGGGATCGCGGGGTTTTGTATGATCGCCCGCATCAAGACGTAAAGCGTGATCATCAATCCAATTCCGACACTTGCTGTAATAATGCCACCCTTTATCTCGTTCAATCGATTCTTCAGGCGTTTTGTCGCAGGTGTTATGCCCTGCAGACGTTCGAGTTTCGCAGCTCGTTTTACAGATTCCTCGCTCCCCATCATCATCTCGGAGACCCACGACTTGTTCCAGTTGAATTTCTCAACGGATTTTGGATCCTTAACCGCGGTTCGGACCGCAACAAGATTGACACCGCACGCTTTGCAGAATTTAAGCTCTTCTGACTGGGTCGATCCGCATTGAGGGCAAAACATAACACACTCCGATCTTCTTGCTTCAGTAAAAATCTACGACCACGCCGGCCACAGAGTTCCCATCCAAATCTATTTTAGGATTCTATCAGCCTTTGCCAAACTTTGTAACGATCGCAGTAGCGACCGTTATCTACCTAAATTTGGTCGACCGGCCCGTAAGGCTAAGGTGTCCGACTAATGTCGGCAACCGAAGCATTCCCTTTTTCATCCAAAAAAGGTACACTATCGTTCCTCGTGGGGGGCGACAGGCTTCGACAGGGGCTTGTATAGATCTTTGAATGCACGTCGGGCTTGTATGGTTAGCTCGTTAAAAAAACTTTACAAAAAACAAATGCTAATCAAGAATTAGCTCTTGCTGCTTAGTTAACTCTAAACCAGAAGTGTCTTACCGGAAGTCAGTCTGATGCGACCGACTAAGGCATAACTCAGTTCAGGCTCGCATCGCGCCACCACCTGCGGCGCGACGTTAAAGTTAGTCAGGTTAGCCGCGGATGAGGTCTTGTCAGTTCATCTGCTTGCCCGCGGCGAAACTCAAGTGAATTGACTAAACGTGTAGATTTTACTGGTCGCAACCTTTGGATGCGGGTTCGATTCCCGCCGCCTCCACCACTTTAATTTTCTTAAAACCCGGTCGATTAGACCGGGTTTTTACTGTGACAACATTGCTCGTATAATTGACGGAAAGGATCGAAATGAAATTGATCGGCAATGTTAGCGGTTGGCTCGTGTTGGCAGTTATTTTGAACTGCTTTTCACTCGTTGTGCGCTCGCAGACCACTGATTACAGTTTTCGCAAGGCCTTGTCCGATAAGGCCGGATTTGGCCCAACCGATATTTCCGCTCTTGACGATGGCAAACTCATTGTCAAGACACTTACGACTAATGACAAGGAAGTCGTTGCTATCGTTGGCATTATCCGGATCAAGGATCTACCCTCGACATCGATGTCCGATTTTCGTTCAAGCATTACACAACGTGATAACAAGACTGTGCGGGCGGGCGGCAAATTCAGCGATCCGCCGACCGATCAAGATCTAAAGGACCTCGACCTAGAAGAAAAAGATCTCGAGGCTCTCAAGAAGTGCGTTGTCGGCGATTGTGATATGAATATGTCGGCCGAATCGATCCGGCAGTTCGGAATGGTCGATTGGGATTCTTCGGATCGAAAGCCGGTTGTAAATCAACTGTTTCGCTCAGTGCTGTTGCGATACGCCCTGGACTATTCGTCGGGAGGCGACCGGACGCTCGGTGAATACGAAAATCGAAAAAAGAATGTAGATCTTCCCGAAGTGCACAGGTCGCTACTCGCAAATTCCTTATTTGTTGCTGACCTCTCACCTGAGTTAAACAAGTATCTTGGCGGATACCCGACTGCTTCGCTTAAAGGAGCGGAAAGTGAGCTTTACTGGTCAACCATCAATTTCGGTCTAAAACCCGCGATCGCACTTACGCATACCATTGCTTACGATGGCTCACGTGCCGGTTTGCGACAATATTTCGTCGCAAATAAGCAGATATACGCGAGTCGATATCTAGATGCTTCGCTTTCGTTCTCAATGCTGATAAGTTTTGGCTCCAGCGAGTCGGGTGGTTACTTGATCTTTACTGATCGCTCAATGTCGGATGCTCTTGGCGGGATCCTCGGCGGAGTGGCACGCAGTGTTGTCGAAAATGAAGCCATAGAGAGAGTGAAAGGCGTATTGAGTAGCGCCGAACTTCGTTTGATATCCGGACCGAATAGATCGGCAGGTCCGGATCCTGACATAACTGATTCTCACAATGACGCGGTTCCGTTCTATCGCAATCCCATTGTGATCGTGGCGGTTTCTATAGCGATCGCCGTGATAGTATTCTTTTTGCTCAGGCGTCGTGGCCGGCAATGATCCGAAGATTCTTTCGATGGGATCTTGGAGGCACGGCGCCTGAAAGATATCTTTAATATTTGAAGTTGGAAGATCAATGAGTGACGCTACTAAAAATACAGACCGCAGCGAATTGAGATCGTGCCCGATCGGTGTTTTTGATTCCGGTGTCGGAGGCCTGACTGTTTACCGAGCGTTACACGAACGCCTGCCGAATGAGCATTTCATCTATCTTGGCGATACTGCACGTGTACCTTACGGCACAAAATCGATGGCAACGGTCGAGCGATATGCTATCGAAAACTCGCGATTCCTGGCATCTCGCGGAATCAAAATACTCGTGGTTGCGTGCAATACTGCGTCAGCTCTAGCCCTGCCGAAGATACGTGAAAGCATTGGTCTTGATGTCGTTGGAGTGATCGGGCCGGGCGGTCGAAAAGCGGTTGAGCTGACCAAAGATAATCCGCACGCAAAGATAGGCGTTATTGCCACCGAAGCCACCGTTGCGAGCAATGCATATTTCGAAGCCATCCGCCGGACATCCGACACAGCCGAGGTGTTGCAGACAGGTTGCCCTTTGTTCGTGTCATTGGCAGAGGAAAATTGGGTCAGGGAGTCCGAGACATTTTCGATCGCGGCAAAGTACCTTGCAAGGATGAAGGAGTTCGCCCCCGACGCACTCGTTCTTGGATGCACACATTACCCGATACTTCGAGATGTAATTCAACAGACAGTAGGCGAAAATGTTAAGCTTGTTGATTCCGGCGAGGCTACTGCCGACGAGGTCGCACAGCTTTTGAAAGATAAAGATCTCGAGAATCGAGAGACCCACATCGGCATACGGGCACTTTGTGATGACCTAGATCACTTTTATGTCACTGACGCCGCCGATAGGTTTGCCCGCGTCGCTGAGAGATTTTTAGGTACAAAACCGTCAAAGCTCGAAGCCATCGAGGTTTACGGGGTAGATGAGTTAAGGCAGAAACACGATCCGTAAACAGTGTGCCTCAGACGAGATGAGCAGCCTTACGAAATAGAAAAACTCTCACCTGCGTGCAGGCTTACGCCAAGATTATGAGTTACGAAAGATCAGATAAAAGAACCCAAGACCAGATACGCAACACCAAGATCACGCCGAATATCTCGCCATACGCCGAAGGCTCGGCGTTGATCGAAGTCGGCGGTACGAAAGTGATCTGCACGGCATCGGTCGAGGACCGCGTTCCGATGTTTATGCGGAATAAAGGCCTCGGCTGGGTGACTGCCGAATACTCAATGCTACCGCGGGCGACCAATACTCGCACACAGCGTGAGACAAAGAATGGCCCATCCGGACGCACGCAGGAGATACAGCGGTTGATCGGCCGCAGTCTGCGGGCTGTTGTCGATACGAAAATACTTGGTGAACGCCAAATATATCTCGATTGCGATGTCATCCAGGCTGACGGCGGCACGCGCTGTGCATCGATCACGGGTGCATATGTTGCACTTGCTCTCGCTTGCAGAAAGCTGGTGAAGCAGGGAATTATTCGAACTAATCCGATCTTGAGCGAGGTCGCCGCGGTCAGCGTCGGCTTGATCGAGGCGACCCCGATACTCGATCTGGCATACATCGAAGACTCGAATGCCGATGTCGATATGAATGTCGTATGCACCGGATCGGGCAAATTTATCGAACTGCAGGGCACGGCCGAACGCGAACCATTCTCACGGGAACAGATGGACGAGATGCTGATCCTCGCCGAGATCGGCGTCAATAAGTTGTTTGAGATCCAGCGAAACGCTCTCGCCGGTTAACTTCGGAATATGGGACTGGAACTGGTCGAATTAGTGATGCGGATCGAGGAAGAGTTTGACATAGCGATTCCCAATGAAGCGGCGGAGAAGATGACAACGCCGCGAAAAGTAATCGACTACGTTGCCTCGCAGCCAAACGTCTCAAAACAATGGTCACGCGGATACGTCGAGGTTACGATCTGGTTATCAATCGAAGATGAATTGGGTATAAAAAGGGAAGATTTTAACGACGATTCGCTCTTCATTCAAGATATGGGAGCAGATTAGTCAGAAACTTAGCTACCTTCGCCGCAAGATCGCACCCGGCAGGCTGTTGGTGATCTTACCGTTGTTCCAGACACGGACGCCATTAACGAAAACCATCTTGATCCCGTCTGAAAAGTTCTGCGGCTGAGTAAATGTCGCACGATCGATCACCGTGTCACGGTCAAATATCACAAGGTCAGCTTTCATTCCGTGTTTGATCATTCCACGATCCTTAAGTCGTAGGCGTGCGGCGGGCATTGCGGACATCTTGCGGACGGCTTCCTCAAGGCTAAACCACTTGTTTTCGCGGACAAATCTGCCGAGGACGCGGGTGAATGTGCCGGTTCCACGTGGATGACGGCTACCGATACCTCCGTCGCTAGCGACCATCACCCACGGTTGCAGATAGAAAGCTTTTACATCCGCCTCGTTCATCGAATTGCAAACAACGCCGGCGCCGCCGTCCTTGACGATCTGGATGTAAATGTCGACGGGTGAGGTGTTTTTGAGCTTGGCGATCTCCTCAAGTGTCTTACCCTCGTAATCGCGGTGGGCTGAGCAACTTGTGACAAGAACCTTATCGGCACCGCCGACGTTTCTCAGGCCGGTTTCGACCTCGCGTCGATCTTCGTGCTTTCGACTCGGTACCAATACAGTAATAGTCGATGCCCACGCTGTATATGGATACGCATCAGCGGTCACGTCAAATCCCGTTCGTCGAGCTTCTTCGATGATCGCTATCGCCTCAGCCGATTTACCCCAAACATTGCGGTTTCCCATCTTGATATGCGAGATCTGAACGGGCAACTTTGCCTCACGGCCGATCAGGATAGATTCGCGCACGGCGTCGAGCATACCCTCTTCCTCATCACGCATATGCGTCATATAAATGCCGTGGTACTTCGCCGCGACTTTGGCCAACGCGATCAATTCGCCCGTAGAGGCCGAGAATCCAACGTCATATTCGAGCCCCGACGAAAGTCCGAAAGCACCCTGTTTCATACTCATTTCGACCAGCTTGGACATTCGCTTGATCTCATCATCAGTCGCAGTCCGCGTGTAGTCGTCTTTCATTACCTCCTCCCGAACCGAAGCGTGGCCAATAAACGCACCGACATTCACTGCGATCTTTCCGGAAAGTTTGTTTAAGTAATCGTCGATGGGAAACGGCGATCCGCCGTCCGGGCCAACAAATAAAGTCGTTATACCCTGAGATACTTGATTTGATGCCGTGCCTTCCGTCACAAGGCCGGATTCGGAGTGGTTATGAATGTCGATGAAGCCAGGAGCGATGACGTATCCGGCCGCGTCGACGACCTCATCGTTTGCGGCCGGCCGGATCTTCCCGATCTTGACGATCTTGTCGCCCTTGATCCTAATATCATCGCGGAACGCGGGCTTGCCGCTACCGTCAATGATGGTTGCATTGATCAGCACTAAAGATCTGACCTGTGCGGCTGCAAATAATGGGCAGAGCACAAGCAAAATGGTCGAGAGAAGAATATAGCGGGACGACATTGAGAACTTGTACATATTTAGACGGATGATACACAAAAGCCGAATTCCAGTCGAATACTGAAAATTCGGCTTTTGACGTATCGTCACGCGAAAACTAAAATCTAAACATCACAAACGGAGAAAATATTAAGTGAGCGAAAAACAATTTGATGGGCGGTCGGCGATCGTCACGGGCGGAACACGCGGTATTGGCAAGGAGATCGTGCTTGAGCTTGCGCGTCGTGGGGCAAACGTTGCTTTTAACTATTCGAAGAGCGCCGACGAAGCCGAACGGCTCCGGGGCGAGGTCGAGGCTATGGGTGTAAAAGCATTTGCGGCCCAGTGCGATGTGTCCAGTACGGATGCGGCGGCCGAATTTGTAAAGCAGATCGCTACCGAATTTGGTACGATCGACTATCTGGTAAATAACGCCGGCATCACACGCGACCAACTCATTTTGCGAATGAAAGAAGATGATTGGGACTCGGTGATCGATACCAATCTGAAAGGCGCTTGGAATTTCTCAAAGGCGGTGATGCGTCCGATGATGAGGAATACGAATGGGGCGTCGATCCTAAATATTTCATCGATCTCCGGCGTGGTGGGTATGCTCGGTCAATCAAATTATTCAGCATCCAAGGCCGGGATGATCGGATTGACCAAGTCGATAGCCAAGGAGGTTGCCAGTCGCAAGATAACGGTTAACGCTCTGGCACTCGGACTGGTCGAAACTGAAATGGCAGCTGAGATGAACGCTGAATACCGTGAAAAGATCCTTGCGATGATTCCGCTCGGGCGTTTAGGCAACGTCCGCGAAGTAGCTGAGATCGCTTGCTTTATGCTATCCCCGGCCGCAGCATATATCACAGGTCAAGTTATTCAGGCTGATGGCGGGCTCGCGATGTAGTCAATAAATGTCATTTACTTATCAGTCGGACGACGCGCCGCAGGAACGAGCACCCGATCAACCTCAGGTGCCGTTCTCCGCTCCACCGATTTACACATATATTCTCCTTGGCGGAATCGCCGCTGTCGCTTTGACACAGTTTACGACCGGTCTCGAGGCGTCTATCTTGAGTGCCGGTTTTGTAAAGCCGGCATTTTTACAGGGCCACGAATATTGGCGCATCCTGACCGGTGCGGCGACGCACGGTAGCATACCGCACGTCTTGATGAACTGCTATGCGTTTTACAGTTTTGGCAAGATATTTGAGATATTGGCTAATCGGGCACATCTTGCGATCGTATTCCTTTTGTCGGCGATCGGCGGCGGCTTTTTAAGCCTTCTGTTTGTTCCGGCGGGCATATCGGTCGGTGCCTCCGGCGGCATTGTTGGGTTGATCGGCTATTTGGTCATCTATGCGTTCCGCCGCCGCTCGTTCATCACCGCGGAGTTTCGCCGTAACCTATTGATGAATATCGGGTTCATACTTATCTTCGGATTGGTGCTGTACCAGTCGATCGATAATTTCGGTCATATAGGCGGATTGCTGACCGGTGCCGTTTACGGCCTGCTTCAAATACCTTCGAATGAGTACGTCGATCCGCGATCGGCCGGGCCCGTGGTTCAGACGGCAGGTGTTGCTGCTCTGGGGATATATCTGGCAACTTGTCTCTTCAGCATTTTGCTGATCCTTCACATCGTCTAGATATGGCTCGGGTCAGAATTCACCAACACGTTAATCCATTAAGTCCCTATTACCGGCAGGAACCAGATCCGGTCGATCTCGATTCCGTCTTTGCAGATCCTAAGCAACCCTTATTGCTCGATATTGGCTGTGCACGCGGCCGATTCTTGCTAAAGATGGCCGAGGTCGAGCCCGCGTGGAATTATTTGGGCGTTGAGATCCGCGAACCATTAGTTGACGAAGCTAACCGTCTGGCCGCCGAGGACGGTCGCGGCAATTTGCACTACACATTTTGTAACGCAATGTTATGGCTCGATCGATTGATCGGTGGGATACCTGAAGGGTCGCTACAGGCAGTGGCGATCCAATTTCCTGATCCGTGGTTTAAGAAGAGGCACGCTAAACGCCGTATGGTGAATGCAGAACTCGTCGAGGCGGTTGTGAACAGACTTGCGGTTGGCGGCCGCATCTTTATCCAGACCGACATCGAGGTTTTAGCAGGGGAAATGTTCGAATTGTTTCGGGCAGACAAACGTTTGAACGAGGTAATTACTACCGTTAACCCTTTTCCTGTGAGAACCGAGCGAGAATTGGCGGTGGAGGAAAAGCAATTGCCGGTCTATCGGGTCATATTTACCCGAGATTAGCTTATTTCCAGGTTTTCTCTTTCTTAAATCGCTTGACGATCATCTCCCGACGCATCTTCGGCAGGTGGTCGATGAAAAGCTTTCCGTTGCAATGGTCGGTTTCGTGCATAAATGCCCGTGCCGCGTACCCTTCGGCATCGCTCTCGAACCATTCGCCTTTTTCGTTTTGAGCCCGCAGGCGGGCTTTCATCGGCCTAACGACGACAGCAGGTACTTTGCCGACGGAAAGACAGCCTTCGGGACTCGATTGCTCGCCTTCGGTGTATATGATCTCGGGGTTGGCCGCGACAAGCTTGATGTCGTCGCAGTCCATTACAAAAAGCCGTAGATTGAGCCCGATCTGCGGTGCCGCGAGCCCGACACCATCGGCGTCGTACATCGTCTCGAACATATCCGAGCACAACTCTGCTAGCTCAGTATCAAAATTTGTTACCGGCTGACCCAACTTGCCCAATACTTCTTCAGGATATTCAGTGATCTTTCTGACGGCCATCTCTATCTTGGAATAACGCCACGGCGGCCGTGTCGGCTATAGTCACGTTTTGCGTTAAAGCCTTTTTCCTCACGGGCGAGACACTGCCAACAGATGACAGATCTGGCATTGGTCGACGAGATAAATGTATTGTAGTGTGTGACTTCACGGTCGCATTCCGAGCAGCGAGCCACCGGTTTGTCAATTGTTTTCGGGTCGATCGTATCTATCATTGCGGTTTCTTTTTGAGTAAGTAAACTTTCTCAAGATAAAATTGTTGTTCTATCTCAATAGTGTAGTGTGCATCGATGTACTTTTGCAATGGGGTGCAGGCCTCAGTAACTATGCATTTTTCGCCCACTGCAAGCCATATCTGCTCTGCGTCCGCCGGAATTGCGAAAATCACGTAATCGATCTCACTCTTCAAACTCTCGGGACTGCCGTACTTACCCTCCGGTCCATACACGAAGAATCGCTCTGAAGGCAAAATTCGATTTATGCCCGCGTAATGATATCTGAGTGCCAGCGATTCAAATGTGATGAACACGATTATCGGCTGTCCGGGTTTCTCATTCTGACGAATAAACTCGCCGACTCGGGCCCAATCTCCCCGCTTGGTGTAGCCCGGATAGAGATTGATCGTTGCGTATGTAAATGAGGTCATCACGACCACACAAAACACGAGTGTCGGGATCGCCGGGCGTATGCGAATCGAGTCTTTTAAGATGTCGCGGCACAATAGGGCTAACAACAGGATGATGGGCGCAAATAGCGGAGCGAGATGTCGAATCGCCAAATATTCGTGACCAATAAGGAAATAGGCAATCACAAGGCAGACGAGGATCACCGACGTGATCGTGCCCACCTGTAACGTGTCCGCTGTAATTTGCCGTCGCCTAACCACGGCGAAGATCCCAAGAACGATAAATGCTACTCGTACGACCCAGGTCCGCCAATACGCAAATATTGACGGCGGTTCGGCCGGAAAAACCTCCGCCGGAAGAACGAATGTAAGGGAGTGATACCAGATCTCTTTGAACGGGACGATGAGTGAGTGTTCTTCTTGATAACCGCTAGTCTTTGCTAGGAAGACGGATTTCACCATCAGTACCATCGGAATAAACACAATTCCCGCAATGATCATTAGGAGAGCGAATGAGCGAGCGTCACGCCATCGTCTAGAAACTATCAACGCTACGAAAAGTCCGGCGATCACAAAGCCAAGGTAAAAATTCGTGTAAAGAGCGACAATGACGATGGCCAAGAACAGCAGTTTCGTTCGTGCGAACGGGCCGGCGGCATCATTATTTTCCGGAGCTGGAAATGCATCTAAGAATAAACGGAGAAGTACGACTGACAACAGAATTACCGCCGAATAGACACGGATCTCGACACTTGCCCAGATAAGATAGGGATGCAGCGCAAAAAATGCCGTCAGTAGCAATGCAGGTTTAGGCTGAAAATAGCGTTTAGCCAGACTCGCAAAGACTGAGATCGCGCCAAGGCTACAAATAATCGAAAAAAGCCGTGCGAAAAATATCGAGTCGCTGGCTAGTCTCCACACGCTCATCACCCAAAAATAGAGTGGAGCTTGCTTTTGCTGTGCCGCAGCGGTTTGGATCGCCACGGCCAGACCATTCTGGGTGGCGTAAAGGGTCGAAGCCTCATCTACCCAGATATTAAGGTGATACGCAAACGGCACCGCGATCGCGAGGTGGAGCAACATCAGCAACCCCAAAATGATCAATTGTGACCTTTGCGTGAGTTCCGGCTTCATAAGCGATTGTGAGGTCAGGCACTTGCGAGCGGGACGGCCCGTGATCCGGGGACGGGGTGTCCCCGAAAGTTATCGGCGTGCTCACGCATTGTGGTGATCTTAAAGGTTTTGGCCAATAGGCCGATCGCAAAGTCAAGAAATTCGATCTTCCTGGCAGCCGGGACGTTCATCGCCGGAAAGAATTTTAATTCGCTGACATCATCGCCCGATAAAAAATCGAGCGGATGCAGCAGAAGCGATGGTTGTACACCGTTAAGTCTGCAGGCCGCAACCGTGGTCCGCCAATACAATCGGGCAAGTGCCGGTGAAAACGTCATCAAATACATTAGATAACTGGCGTGGATCGGTGTTTTAATGATGGGAAACGTCGTTACCGGAATTTCCACGATCTGTTTACCCCCTGCATCAACATAATGAGGCCGTAAGCTACGGAAACCATCCGAAAATTTCCCGAATAGCTTTTTTAATTTTGCTTTTTCCTCGTCGCTCACATCGGGGGCCCGCATCATATAAAATGCCCGTGCCAACGGGGCTATATAGGTCGGTAGCGTCGAGCAATCGTACTCATACCCACGCTCGCCGAGCACGTCGAGCACCGCGGCCGACAGGCTGAAGCCCGGCCCCCGAAACCCGATGGGCCGAATGCCGGTCAGGCTCTCAATTGCGCTTTCAGTTTTTTCAAATTCAGTGACCAGTTCGCCGCGGCTGTAAAGGTGCAGCCACGGTTCGTGGTTGAAGCTATGATTTGCGATCTCGTGTCCGCCGTCAACGATCGACGTGATCGCATCGCGATTTTTGTCAAGTGCGGCATCCTGCCCGATGATGAAGAATGTGATATTAAGCCCGCGTTCATTAAGAAATCCGAGTATACGCGGTGTGACGAGATCCAGATATGACGGAAAGGTGTCCCATCCTCCATCGCCGTGGGTCTTCATATACGACCATTGATTGTCGAGGTCGAGCGAAAGGCTCGCGATCGGTTTCATATGCAAAATCGCTTATATTAAAGCTAGATCACAGTTTTACTGCCAAATTCTTCAGCAAAAAACGTCTCGGCCAACTGCACTGTTTCATTGATATTTAGCGTGCCATTTACAATATGCGACGAATTTACAACGTATACGCCCGCCACAGATGACCGTTTATCCGCGAGGCCTTCGGAATATCGCAGAACCGGCACGGGAAAGACCTGCCGGACGCGAGAGATCTTAAAGGCAACTACGTCCTTTCGTTTGAATTTGGGATACATCCGCTCGAGACCTTCAAGAAACAGAGTCTGAATCTCATCGTCCGAACGGTCAAAGAGATCATCGTCCGGAGCTATGTATCGCGGCAGATAGACCAATGCATTTCGATCAAACTCTCGTTTATCGACGATCGCCGTCATTTCGATGATACCCGTAAAAGGCGTGTCATCCGTGATATTGGTAACATAAAAATCAGACAGCGAGCATTTCATCATTACCGACGCACAGACGATGCCTTGATATCGAATGCTCTCCAGCATTCTGCGTTCCGCAGGGTCCACCTGCGGCAACATTTTGGCCGCGGTATTCGAGGGGCAGGTGAGAATCACTTTATCGAAGATCGATTCATTGGCCGTGTTGGGAAACTGGACGACCGAACCGGCATCGGCCTTCGGTTCGGAGAGAAACGCTCCCGAAAATCCTGGTGCTATGGTAGCACTTGCCTGGAAGTTTGCGTATTTGGTGTTTTGCCGAGCGATATGCGGTTTGGCGTCTTTGCCACGTCTTGCGGCAGCGGTCGAGACCTTGATCTTGCCGTTTTCTAGCCGTTCGATTTGTTGAACCCGCGAATTTAGGCGAATCTCGACGCCCTTTTCGAGTAAAACCTCGCCAAAACGTTCGAGCACGCGGGCATATCCGCCGGCGACATAGCCAAACATCTCACGCTTCATTCCCGAACGGCGTGCCGAATACATTCGTTGGATCGTTGCCCAGATAAATGACGCCGCCGTTTCCTTGTACGCCTCACCGAGTTTTGCCTTGAGCAGAGGCTTCCATATCTTGTCAAACGTTTTTCGGCCTGACAGCTTGGTTAACCATTGTTCGACGGTGATCTTTTCGAGACGTTTCCATTCCTTAACGCGCGAAGCGTAGAAGATGGTGGCTCCGAGGCGAAGTTTGCTGATGAGATCGAGCGGCGGAAACTTGAGAAACTCAAGCGTATCGGACATTGAGACTAGTTCGCCGTCAGTATAAAATCCGGTTTTGGTCTCGACCCATCGAAAGTCATCGCCGAGGCCGAGTTCTTCAATAATATTGCGTGTATGTCGATCTGACGCAAGCACAACGTGATAGTGCTTGTCCCAAAGGATATTATTTATTTCCCAGACCGAGGCCAAGCCGCCGATCTCTCCGGCAGATTCGTACAGCGTCACATTTGCTCCGGAGTCAGCCAACCTCATCGCGAGCGTCATCCCTAAAAATCCGGTTCCGACAATGGCAATATTTTGTGTCATAAAAAATGCGAACCGCCGCGAGGTGAAATGGCCGGGAATGTGTCCGCTATCGAAAGTTAGCGGTGTTGAGATCTAGCTTTATAATAGCTTAAACAGGCTTGAGCACTCTAACTTCACGATCCGTTCAGTCCTTCGAGGCCGGCAAAAGCCTCTCACTTGATGTAGAAGGTCGAATAGGGTTTGTTTTCCCGAACGCTCGCATCAACGTCAGTCTGGAAAGCAGTTTGACGGTGCCAGCGATCGTTTTTAATGTCTTCATTTTGGAAGCTCCAAAAAGTCGAACGGCAAGAACTGTGGGGAATTCCACGATCTTGCCACCTTTGAGATCGAGCAGTCCGAGCAGCTCCGGTACACCGTGAAAGCCGAGTTCTTCGGGTTCGATATCGATCATCGAACTACGCCGCATCACCCTAAAACATGCGGTATAGGACGCAATTTTGGTATGCAGAACGCGTCGAAACAACACGGACGCGCCTTTGGAAAGCAGCAACCGCCAGCCGGGAACATTCTGTACGCCGCCATCCTTGTGATAGGGCGACGCCTGGACCAAGTCAACGCACTCTCCCAACATCGGGATCATATTTTCGAGTTCGTGAGGGTCAAATGTGCAGTCGCAATCGATCGAGCAGACGATTTCGGTACGAGCGGCACGAATTCCGGTGACGATACCGCCGGCGACGCCCTGATTCACATCGTGTTTAACAACCTGCAGTCCTTTCGAGTCGCCGAAAAGGCTATGGATCACGGCAAGTGTGTCGTCTTGGCTATTGTCGTCTACAAATATCAGTTGTGAAGTGTAACCGATCTTTTTTAGACGCTCTTCGACCGAGGCTAGGGTCTTCGCCAAATACGGCAGTGATTCCTGCTCATTGTAGCAAGGTATAACGATCGAAACCGGTGTGAGGTCTAGCGGAGCATTTGCCGGTACTGTTATCTCTGTGGCCGCGGCCATATCCGGTTCGACGGAAATATGGGTTTCGCGATCGATACCCAAATGATCGGCGATCCCGGTACATTTGTAGAGTGCAAGGTTCTCGTGGAGGATCCACTCCATTTTGTCCAAATTTCGATAATGCCGGATACGGCTGTAACGAGAAGCCGCCGAAATTCGCGGCTGTTCCGGATCAAGTTCCCAAACGTGAAAATATGATATGAACGGGGCATCAGACCGCTTATGCCAATTGCTTACGGCCCGCCGCATTAACGTGTAAGGGATCTGCCGGAAATAATTACCACCCGAGATCGGCAGAAGCCCGATGCCGAGGTCACGTGTCGAATATGGAAACTCCCAGATGGCCGAATCATTGTGCTCGTAGCGGTGAGCAACTTGCTTTTTCGGGTCATCACCCCGCTTCGGCAAAAATGATGAATCGTATGCAAAACCCTCTTCGGCTAGTACGTCCAGAACCCAATCGTGTTGTTGAAATGGAAGTTTGTCGGCGGCACGGTAACCCGACACCTTTTGTCCGGACGCGGTCTCGATCGCGGCGTTGGTCCGGCGGAGATCTTCCCTAAACTCTTCGATCGAAAGATTTTCTAGGCTTCGGTGATAATACCCACGGCTTGCGACCTCGTGACCGCGATTGACGATCTCGCGCACCAATTCCGGGCTCTGCTCGGCGATCCAACCAAGAACGAAAAATGTCGCTTTTGTGTCGTATTGATCCAGAAGGTCGAGAGCTTTCTGAGTATTATGCGCGTATCTGGGCACAAAGTTAGACCAGTTCCGCTGCTGAATCAGGTTCCCAAAGGCCCCGACGTGGAAATAGTCCTCTACCATTACGGTGAGCAAGTGCTTATTGTTGGTATCAGACGTCGACATCTCTACTTAGAAAAGTACTAATTGGTTCGCTTTTACGGCAATATTTTTTGCCGCGAGCTTTTCTTCGATAATTCGGACGATCCGCGCCGATGAGCGGCCGTCGCCAAACGGGTTGGCAACTTCCTTTACGGATTTGATCCACGTGTCGACGGAATAGTTTTCTTCAAGCAGGTGTTTGAGTGCGCCCGGATCGGTACCGATCAACTTCGAAACGCCTGCCCTAATCGCTTCGGGACGTTCAGTGTTTTCCCGCATAACGAGCAGAGGCTTGCCGAGACTCGGTGCTTCTTCCTGTACGCCGCCAGAATCAGATACGATCAGCCAAGTCGACTGCATAATAGCCAGAAAATCACCATAATCAAGTGGGTTTAGCAAATGAATGCGTTTTCGCTTGCCCAGTACTTCTTTGGCAATGACCTTCACATTGGGGTTTGGGTGTACCGGAAAGAAGAGACAGACGTCTTGGTGTTTATCGACAAAGTCCCGCAATACTTTCATATTTGCGGTCATCACTGTCCCAAAACTCTCACGTCGGTGCGTAGTTAGCAAAATCCGCTTTTTACCCGCAGTCGATTCTATAAGCTCAGCGATCTTTGGGCTGGGAGATATCTTTTTGAGCATTCCCCGCAGCGAGTCTACGACCGGGTTTCCCGTGACGAAAATCCGATCGCTCGGGACATCCTCAGCGAGCAGGTTGCTCCGATTTTTTTCAGTGGCTGCGAAATGAAATGTTGCGATCTGTGAAATGACACGCCGGTTCATCTCCTCCGGGTATGGACTCATCAAATTGCCCGACCGCAGTCCGGCCTCAACGTGGCCGACAGGGATTCGGCGATAGAATCCCGCAAGAGCACCGGCGAGCGTCGTGGTCGTATCGCCCTGAACGAGTATCAGATCAGGGCGTTCAGATTCCAGTACCTTATCGAGCTTTGCCAAGATTCTTGAACAAACCTCGGTAGGCGATTGGTTTCTCCTCATCACGCCAAGGTCAAAATCGATGTCAACCTCGAGGGTTTCAAGGAATGGCCTCAAAAGCTGTTTATGCTGGCTAGAAGAAACCACGATGGTCTGAAAAAATCGTTTACGAAGTTCGTGGATCACAGGAGCAAGCTTGATCACCTCCGGACGTGTGCCGAAGAGTACAAGTACCTTCATTCGCCAATCGACCTCTCGGAGATTGCGTTTTTGGGAATGGTTATTCACGTTGTCGAACATAGACATTTGCGCCCGAATGTCACGATTGGTCACCGCATTAATATACAATTAAACATTCTTGTATTCCGTTTTGCAACACATTTACGAAAGAAAGGTTTCCCAAGAGTGGCGATCGTTGGTGGGCTGTGCGGTTCTGATATCCGTAGTTAGATAGGTTTCGCGCGTTCAGGCCGTAGCTATAGGGTTGGTCAAATGGCGGGCTTTACTCGTTGCTGTCGTGACTCTGAGCGTACGTGCAATTTCGTCCAGTTCTCGTCTCGATGTAAATAGAAAAGGCGGGCAAAGCCCGCCTAGAAAAGTACTACAAAAGATCACCTTATTCAGGTTGGCCTTTACAACCCGGGCCAAATAGTGCGGGCTGCTTAACGCTGATTATCGGATAATTTTCCGCGTCCTTATTGATCTCGAGCCACTCCATATATTCTTCGGGGATAGACATATCTGAGTAGATCGCTTCTACCGGACACTCGGGGAGACACGCATCGCAATCGATGCAAGCGTCCGGGTTGATCAAGAGACGATCCGGCAGTTCGTGAAACGCTTCGACAGGGCAAACTGCGGCGCAATCACTGTATTTACATTGGACACAAGGCTCAGCAACGATATAGGTCATTTTTTACGAAAACTCCTGAGAAACAATGAAAACCAAACTAAAACGCTAATACCCTGACGATAACTTGTCAAATCACGCCGCACAAATGATAGAATGCCATCATTAGCAGAAGATAATTTAGACGACACTTACTAGAAAATACTGATGAAAAACCATAAAGCTGAACGTGAATTAGCCTTGGATTTCCTGCGTGTTACCGAAGCCGCCGCGATCGAATCTGCCAAGACAATGGGGCAAGGCGACCGTAAACACTCTGATCACGTCGCTGTCGAAGCGATGCGCGAAGTGATGGATACCGTTCCGATGCGGGGCCGCATCGTGATCGGCGAGGGCGAACGTGACGAAGCACCGATGCTCTACATTGGCGAAGAAGTTGGCGGAGGGAGCTTTTCAGACGAGGCTCGGTCCGAGTTTCCGGAAGTCGACATAGCCGTCGATCCACTTGAGGGAACCAATCTGTGTGCCCTCGGAGCAAATAATGCCATCGCAGTGTTGGCGGCGGCCGAACGCGGTGGATTGCTCAATGCACCTGACATCTATATGGACAAGATCGTCGTCGGTCCATCGTGTCGCGGCGCGGTCGATATCGATGCTCCGGTCGAAGATAACCTAAAGAATATCGCGCGACGACTAGGCCGTGATGTCGAAGACCTTACGATCATGTGCCTTGACCGAGGCCGTCACAAGGCACTTGTTGATTCAGTTCGTAACGCCGGAGCACGCATTCGTCTGATCTCTGACGGCGATTTGTCGGCCGGGATTTCAGCTGCCGTCGCGGGTACGAACATACACGCGCTAATGGGCATCGGTGGTGCGCCCGAAGGAGTCATTACGGCCGCTGCTATGAAGTGTCTGAATGGCGAGATCCAGGCAAAGCTCGTGTGGGACCCGGACCGATTGGGCGTCGACAAGTCAAAGGTTCCGCCCGAGGAAGAGGTGATGCGTAGGCTGAGCGAGATGGGAATTTCCGATCCGAATAAGATTTACGACACGAACGACCTTGCTCCCGGAAAAAAGATAATCTTCGCAGCGACGGGCGTGACCGACGGTGCGTTGCTCCGCGGCGTTCGCTTCTTCGGCGCCGGAAAACGCACCCACTCTGTTGTGATGACAAGTGATTCGAAGAGTATTCGTTTCGTCGATACCGTTCACGTTGAGGGTGGTCCTGACGCAGTCATCAGATTCTAAGGGTGCGTGGTGAAATTGATCAGATGGGAAACGATCGGTCGCTTTCTAGCCGGCGGTCGTTTCTCATTTTTAGATTTGTCAGGCAAATAGACAGATAATCTGGATGGGCGAACCCGCGACAAATTATATTCCGGTCGAGATCTACCAACGATTTAGGCAACAGGCTGTCCGCGTTTGGGTGGTAGGGCTTGTCGTCGTTTTAATTTGGGCGGCAGCGATCGTCGCTGCGCCATTGCTCAAGGCCTACGGTTTTCTGGCGGTCTCCGGCCCGCTGTATCATTTCTATAGCTTAATGTGCCATCAGATACCTGATCGCTCGTTTCACGTGGCAGGCGAGCAGTTTGGCGTTTGTTCGAGGTGTTTTGGCGTTTATTTTGGCTTAGTGGTCGGATTTGCGGTTTACCCGCTCTGGCGACCGATCGATGAAATCGAACCGTTGGGCAGAATATGGCTTTTTATGTCACTTGTGCCGGCGGGCATCGATTGGTCGCTTACTATATTCGGTATTTGGGAGAATACGCATTTGACCCGATTCGTATCCGGCCTAATACTCGGCGTTGCCTGTGCTACATACATCGTGCCGGCCATCGTCGAGATCAGCCGTAATTTGACCATCAGAAAGCTGCGTCAGTTGAACTGAGGTTGAACATTCATTGACTTGGGAACGTAGAGGGTTCAAGATTGTTATTATTAGTAAAATATGAGTTTTACAAAGAGTTCAGCATTAACAAGAGCAAAGCAAGATTTAGCCAAACGCCTCAACCTTTCGGTGACAGAAATATCCGAAAAAAGCGTTTCGGACAAGGAATTTCCGGATATGTCGCTCGGTGCGCCTGTCGATGGCGAGATGTCAGCCCAAATGATCACTAGCGGTTGGCTGATCGAATTTGAGACCCACGATCATAATTACGAATACAGAGCGGATAATTATCAATTACGACTGCACAACTATCACGGACGAAATTACGTCATAGAAGCATAAACGGTTTGGAGTAGTACTATGAATCGCAGCAATATTTGGATCCATATTGGTTTAGCAGTTGTATTGGTAATGCTCGCGGCGGTCGTGGGGCAGATCGAACGCTGGAAATCATCGCTAAGGTCGACTCCGTCCCGGACTGAGAGTGTAGACACAGCATCCGCCTCCAAAACACGCGCTCTCGCAGGCACGCCCGAAGTCCTTGTGAGATTCAAATTGGGCGCCAACCTTGACGTGATCCGTGCTATCGCCGCTGAGCGTAATGATGTGGTGACCGACGAGATCGAAGCTGTAAGCCGACTCGTGGAGATCAACGACCTTGACGATGCCAGCCCCGAAACTGTCGCCGCCGAATACGCCGCTCTCGACCTGGTCGAATACGCCGAACCCAATTACCGGATCAACCTCGACGACCCGGCGACGGTTCCGAGACAAAAGATTCGTGGCGAACGCATCGGGACAGCGAGCACTCCGGACGATCCATTATTCGCTGATCAATGGGCACTCAATAATTCCGGTCGGGACGGCGGGACAGCCCGTGCCGATCTTGACGCTTTGCAGGCTTGGGAAAAGACCAAAGGGGACTCGGATGTCGTGATCGCCGTCCTGGACACCGGTGTCGATTATACGCACGTCGATCTGCGTGAAAATATGTGGATCCGGCCGGCAAATATTCCGGCATATACTGATGACGAACTCGGTACCTACAATGACTTAAACGGATTTAACGGGACTGACCGTTCGGCGGATCCGATGGACGATAACGGCCACGGTACGCATTGTGCCGGAATAATCGGAGCCGAAGGGAATAATGGTGAGGGCATCACGGGTATTAACTGGACGGTGAAGATAATGCCGCTCAAGTTTCTGGGCCGAGGTGGGTCCGGCAATACGGATGATGCTATCGAAGCGATCAATTACGCTATAGACCGTAAGAAAAAGGGCGTAAATATTCGGGTCATCAGTGCGAGTTGGGGCTCTACCCAGCGGTCCAAGGCCCTCGAAGATACGATCAGAGCCGCGGGAGAAGCTGGAATACTCTTTGTGGCGGCGGCCGGCAACGACGGCAGCGACAATGATAAGCGCCCTCACTTTCCGTCAAATTATGATCTGCCAAACCTGATCAGCGTCGCCGCTCTTGATCGCAACGACAAGCTCGCATCATTTTCAAATTTTGGTAATAGATCAGTTCAAATCGCCGCTCCAGGCAAAGATATTCTCTCGACGTGGCTCAACAACGGCTATCGCGAAGCGTCAGGAACATCAATGGCTACGCCGTACGTTTCCGGCATTGCGGCCCTAGTCATCGCCGCTGAACCGGCGATCACGATGGAAAAGCTTAGAGCTAAACTGCTTAGCTCCGCTGATCAGCTCGACCAACTTTCCGGTAAGATCGCAAGCGGCGGACGTATTTGTGCCGCAAACGCCACGAACTGATCACACACAAAATCCAACTTTAATAGTTACGAAAAGCTCAATTTTAATAAATTGAGCTTTTTTGTCGTATTTTGTTGCAATTTTTCGCATACACCGACATAGGCAGATTTCAATTCAATTCTGGAGATATAGAATGTCGATCAAACCGGTTTTGTCGTTTCGAGGTTTAACTTTAGTTACTTTCGTGCTGAGTCTGCTGGGAATAGCGACATTTGCCTTTGGCGAACGCATTTTCCCCACGGTGCTGACCGAGATTTTTTACGCCTCGGCCGCAGGACAGGACAGCAGGGTGGAAACCGAAAAGGCGTCGACGAATACTGCTGAAAAGCATCGTCCGACCGTTTGGAAAGCCCTCGGAGCGGATGACAGGATCATTTTCGGGGTTGGGGATAGAGGTCGGTGGGATGTGAACCGTGTTGACAAAGTTCAGATGCTCGCGCCGATGGGTACTCCGCAGGATCTAGCGACACTCAAGGATTTTGAGCCTTCGTGGTCGGCCGATGGCTCGAAGATCGCGTTCGTGAGTCTTCGTAATCATCCGCCTTTCGATAACACCTACACAATAGATAATTATCGCCGGATCTATACAATGAACGCTGATGGAAGCGACCAGACTCTCGCCGCCGGCGGTCTCCTCGGCCCTGAATCCGAGCCATCGTTTTCGCCCGATGGTGAGAAAATCGTTTTTGTCGCGCAATACAGCGGTTACGATCCCGGGATATACACGGTGGACATACATGGTAACGGCACCGCTACGCGGGTAGATACAACCGCGTGTATGCCAAATGGACTCCATGGTTGGAAGTCGGGCGGAACGCGTAATATAACCCAATCGGATAGCTCACAGCCGGGATTCCTCGGTTATGACACACCAAATTTTTCGCCAAACGGGGACTGGATCATTTTTGGCAAAATTGAACGCGGAATCATCGGCCTGTTGCCCTACGGGAACTACGTCTACAAAGTTCCGGCAAACGGCAGCGGCGGTTGCAGCGTTCTTTATGAGCCGCAGAGTGCGTCCTCATCACCCCCAACCGCCGCGAGATACTCGCCGGACGGCACCAAAGTTTCTCTTTATCACGTCGAGGGTTTCGGAGAAACGGCGGTTCGAAAGCTTCGGATCATCAATGCTACCACCGGAGCCATCATCGAAGACCACACTCCAGTTGAATTTTTTGGAAATGCAGTATGGTCACCGGGCGGAACAAAGGTCGCGTACCCGACAGGCTACTACGACACAAAATTGCAACAGGATGTCGTGGGGCAACGAATTGGCACCTATGATCTCACGTCGTGGACGAGCGAGACGGTCTTCGACTCAATGGGAGCCGACGGCGTCCGAGGCTTGAGCTGGGGCACACCACCTGCGGCTGGTCCCGCCTTGTCGTTGCGAATAAATCAGCCAAATCCTGTCACATCGGGCACTTCTACCACAGCGACAGTCTATCTGAACGAACCGGCCCCGACCGGCGGAGTAACCGTTTCGCTTCAAGCTCTCGGAGCGATAGGGGCGATGACCGTTCCATCGTCAGTGGTTATTGCTGAAGGTGAAACACAAGCAGTATTTACTATCGATACCGAGATCAGCAATCTCTATCGCAGTGCGGAAGTTCTTGCGACGCGCCCGAGTCCCAATTTTGCGCAGGCCCAAGCAACGGTTTCTTTGGCTCCAGCAAAGCCGGATCTGCGAGCCGTTTCGCTTACGGTTCCTCCGGCGGTGGGTGTCAATCAAGGATTTGATATCTCATGGGTGGTCGATAATATCGGCGAGGCTTCAACAGGAACCAACGGAGGTGTTGATGCGATCTATCTTTCGACTGATGACATTCTCACCGGTTCGGACACCCTACTTTACTCTCAGCCGAACCCAGCCTCCCTTGCTGTAGGAGCGAGTCGTACTGTTTCCGGCTTTCAATTGTCCATTGCGGACTATTTAGCTACTCAACCAGGACTCTACTATTTGATTCTTTATACGAACCCCTTCGGCGCGATCGATGAAGCCGGACGTACCTCGAATAATACGGTCACAATACCGATCCAGGTGAACTACCCCGACCTCGTTATAGAGAATCTGGCAGTTCCTGCAAATACAGAGCCGAACGTGCCATTCACGGTCACGTTCAATATTCGAAATATCGGTGGGGCTAATGCAGCCAATCCATTCAACACTCGAATATCCGTCTCCACGGATGCGTTTTTTGGGAATAGCGACGATTCAACGCTCGCGAACATCAACCTTAACAGTCTCGCCGCAGGAGCCACGAGTGCCCAATCTCGTAGCGTGACTATTCCGACCGTTCCTTCTCGTCCAAACGGAACGATCTATATTTTTGTTAAAGCTGATACGGATAATACGATCATCGAAGGCTCTCAGATTACTCCCGAAGAGATCAACAATACATCTTCACAAACGACGCAGTTCGAGTATCGCGTGCCGGATCTGCAGGTAACATCGACGAGCACCGCGGTCGAGGTCGACACGGACGCTGCATTCCCAATGACATGGACAACGACAAACACTGGCAATAAGGCGGCCGGAACATTTTCGGAGAGCGTTTATTTTTCGCCCGATAATCAGGTCGGCAGCGATTTGCTGCTCGGAACGTTTCCATTGCCGGGCGGCCTCGCAGCTGGCGCGTCGGTTGAACGTATCCAGAACGTTACGATCCCAACGGGAGCTATACCTACGTCAGGCGACCATTATGTTTACGTTCTTACGGATAGTCCGTCGGTTATCAACGAAGGCGAGAATGAGAATAACAATTCTCGCTTTCAGCCGGTGTTTGTTCGCCGCTTGCTGAGGCCTGACCTCGTCATTACAAATATCACAGCTCCGCCGACGGCGTTTTTCGATCAAACGATACAAGTTCAGTGGACGGTCACGAATAATGGGCTCGGACCAACGAATGCGCTCGCTTGGAAGGATCGAGTAAGTGTCAATACCACCGGATCTTCGACGACGAACGCCCTGATCGACGTTGATAGCGCCGGCGCACTTGCTCCGGGCGAGAGCTATATAGCCTCGGCGACAGTTAAGATACCGCGGGGCTTCAATGGTTCTTATCTTTTCGTCGTTACTACCGATATCAACGGCGCTCTGAACGAAGAAAATACGACCAATAATAAGCTGACGCGAGCGATCACACTAAACATTCCGCCATTGCCGGATCTCACTGTTTCTAATGTGCAAGCACCGGTTCAGGCATTTGCCGGCGGTCCGATCAACGTAGGCTGGCAGGTCAACAATATCGGCAACGCGGCGGCGGCAGGTGACAATGAGGCTCTCAACAAACCTTGGAGTTGGGCAGACAAAGTTTATCTGTCGAGAGACACCGTCTTAAATACTTCGCAGGATCGTTTGATCTTCACGAAATCAACCCGTACAACTCCACTCCCGGCAGGAGCGAACTATACGACTAACACGTTTGTTGCCACTACAACCGGCGGTGATTATGTGAAATTGCCGAATGACGTTCAGGGGCAATATTACGTTTTCGTCGTAGCCGATACTAACAACACAATCTACGAGTTCAGTGCGGAAAATAATAATTTCGCATACGACGAGGTAGCCCCCGGATCTCCGATAAATATCATCCAGACGCCGCCCGACCTCGTTATCAACGCACAACCCGCCGCACCTTCAACGGCCTCAGGTGGCCAATTTATTGACATTAGCTTCACGGTTTCCAATCAAGGCGCATTTCCTACCGCTGGAAATTGGACAGATGCGATATATCTTTCGACCGATCAGACGTACGGAGCTGACGATACGATCCTAGGAACGAAACCCACGAGTTCGCTAGCTGCGGGCGAGAGTCGACTCGTCGAAATGCGAGTGCAGTTGCCGACGTGTGTATTGACCGGAGACTATTATCTGATCGCAAGGACCGATACCGGAAATATGGTAGGCGAATTTGATCCGGGTTACGACGCCGAGGCTAATAATTATAGTCCGGTCAGACCTATCTCAATTACGACACTGCCGGCCGATCTGATCGCGTCCAATGTCCAGTTTTCACCAATAACTACGCCTGGACAATCGGTTTCGGTGTCGTGGACGGAATCAAATATCGGGACCGGTCCGGGGCCATATCAGTGGACCGACCGCGTGCTTATTACCTCACTTGAAGGGCTTGGTTCATCTGAAATTGGACGAGCCACTCACCAGGGAGCGATCGCTGCCGGCCAGTCTGCCTCTCGAAACGCAAACGTAAATCTCCCGTCATATATGCAGGGTGAATATGTGATAACGATCGAGACAGATTACAATCGAAATGTAATTGAATGCGGAACCGGTGAGGATAATAATACGGCTAGTTCCGGGCCTTTCTCGGTGGCAAACAATCTGCCCGACGTCGTTGTCGATAGTGTCTCGGTGCCCGCGGGACCGATACAGGTCGGAACCTCATTCCCGGTCGGATACACAGGCCGAAACGCCGGCGGACAGTTGACGACCTTCGGAGGTTGGCACGATGTCGTTTATCTATCGAGCGACGCATCACTTAGCGCAAGTGATATCCGAATCGGTAACGTCAGTCAACAGGATAATCTCGCTCCGGGGCAGACCTATTCTCAAACCGTAAACGTAAGCACCGGAAACGTTGCCGCTGGACAATACTATATTTTGGTCGTTGCGGACATTGACAACAACGTTTACGAGGGCCCGTACAACAGCATTTACGAAGGAAATAATCTTCGAGAGTCGACCCCGATCATAGTTACGTCGCCCGACGTTGACCTTCAAGCCGTTGTGAATTCGGTAACAACGCCGACCTACTCCGGCACTAACGTTATCATAAACTGGACCGTTACAAATACGGGCGGTACATCGACCTTAGGAAGTTCTTGGACCGACTATATTATTCTTTCGCGCGACTCGGTTATCGATTCGACCGACAAGCGACTCGGTTACGTTGTCCACAACGGGGCGCTTGCCGGAGGAGCGAATTATTCCGAATCGCGATCGATCGGCATCCCTGCCGGACTTACTGATCTGTATCGGATATTTGTTGTGACTGACTACAACAATAGTGTCTCGGAAAGCAGTGATTCAAATAATATCAGCCCGGCGTACAACGTAAATTTAGAGCTGCCGCCGCCGGCTGACTTGAATGTTACAAATATCTCGGTTCCTGCCGGTGCCACACCCGGCGACGGAGCGTTCTTCCAATGGACCGTACAAAATTCGGGCACTTACCCGGCGATCGGCCCTTGGCGCGACAGCGTTTATTTATCGCGAGATCAATTTTGGGATGCTTCTGATTATCTGATCGGCCAGAAAGACCGCACGGGATTGCCGCTCGGTCCTTCGGCGACAGAGGTCGAATCTACCGGTTTCACGATCCCGTTCATTGAGGAAGGAGACTATTATGTGATCGTGCGGCTCGATTCGCAGAACCGCGTCCGCGAAAGCAACGAAGCAAACAATGTATTGACATCGGTGTCTCAGATGCCGATCACGGTCCAAGCTCTAACGCTTAACACGCCATTCATGACGACGTTATTGAACGGCGGACAGAAGTCATTTAGGTTCGATGCTCCTGCTGATGAGACGATCGTTGTTTCACTCGATGGTGAAACCGGCAATTCGAACGAACTTTTCACAAACTTTTACTCTGCAGCGAGCCGTGCCGATTACGATTTTCAAGGCTCGGGCGAGAGGACGGCGGATCAAGAAAACGTTATCGGAAATACTTACGAAGGCCGATACTATTCAATGGTCAGCCACGACTTTATACAGCCTCAAAATGTTCTGTTTGATAAACAGCCCGAAAAGGTCGTCAATGGCCAGATCGGAACGATCCCGGTTCCCCCGCAAAATATATCGATTACAGCGAATTTGTTGCCGTTCTCGATTCGACAGGTTTCACCGGCTGTCGCGGGTAATCAGGGCGAGATAACGATTTCTGTCGACGGAGCAAAGTTCGCTTCCGGCGCGACGGTTATGCTCGTCGGCGCGGATACGTCGGTCATTACGCCTAGAATAACCAAGAACAGTAGTTCAAGAATCGTTGCACTTTTCGATCTGAAAGAAAAAGCGGCCGGCGATTATGACGTGGTCGTTACCAATCCTAACAATCAGACCACGACCCGTACCGACGGCTTTAAGATCGTCAACGGCGGCGGGCACAGCCTTAGGCACTCCGCCATTGGGCCGAGCGCTGCTCGAATCGGAAATGCACGGGCACGCTTTACTTTTACAGTCCATAACGATGGGCTCAATGATGCGTTTGCCGTGCCGCTAATGATCGCTTTTCCGACGAATGTGGCTTATGAACTCGACCGCGGAAATTATTTTGATATGCCGGCGGAACTCCTTCCACAAGGAATGCCGCCGATGGAGCTCACTTTCGATAGCGACGGAAAGAGATATCTTTTTTTGATCGCTCCAATTGTCCGAAGCAAACGCGAGATCAATGTCAATATTGACTTTACTATGACATTCCTTGACCCGCTGAAGATCGGGTTCGGTATCCTGCCCCCACTTTTGGAAGTACTTCAGGCGGGACAGCCGTCGGCGGAAGAGTTAGCAAATCTCACAAGGCTTACCAGTCCAAACGCACTCACACCCGGTGAGTTATGTCTCGTAGACTTTTCGAGGGCGATGTTCTTCGCGATGCTTAGTTTATTCCCGGGCGCCGGCTGCGGTCCTCTGCTCATTACTGTAATCCCGGTCGTCGACAATATTTCCGGTCTGGCGATGTCATACATTGCCAATGATAAGCTTAGCTTTGGCGACGTAGTAACAACCGGCATTGGGCTTTTTTTGGGTGTAATCGATGATATCGGTCAATGTGTTGGCAATGAACTTCCGTACATTAAATTTGCAAACGCGGTTTGGACGATCGGTAATTTAATCAAGACCTATATTAGCTGCATACTAGCAGAATATGAATATGATGTAAGTCGCATAAGAGCGGTCGATCCGAACGAGAAGCTCGGACCGAAAGGGTTTGGAACCGAAGGATTCGTGCCTATAGGCAGGGAGATGCTTTATCGGATAAACTTCGAAAATGTATCGTCGGCCACTGGGCCGGCTCAGAAGGTAATTATTACGGACCAGTTGCCGCCGACGCTTGATCCTAGGACCGTACGGCTCAAGGAGATCGGATTTAAGCAGAACGTCGTAGTCGTGCCAAATAATCAGGCCTATTATCAGTCCCGGATACAACTTGGCTCGGATCTGAATGATCTGTATGCGGACATCTCGGCCGGGTTGGATATTGTAAATGGAAAAGTCACCTGGACACTTAACGCGATCGATCCTCAGACGGGTGAAACTCCGCTAGATCCAACTTTCGGCATCTTGCCGCCGAATAACGAAGATCACGATGGCGAGGGTTTTGTGACCTTTACTATCCAACCAAAGGCGACGTATCCGAATCGCACGGCGATCAATAATTCGGCGACCATTATTTTTGACGAAAACGAACCGATCGTAACGAACACGACCGCAAACCTTCTCGACAGTGTTGTTCCTATGAGCACTGTCGCTCCTTTACCGGCTACATTGGATTCACCGGGTATCTCGTTCAGTTGGAGCGGAACGGATGACGCCGATGGTTCAGGTTTTGATAGGTGTGAGATACGTGTGTCGACGAACGGAGGGGCGTTCATTCCAATTTTCTCAGAGACAAATTTGGTTGGGAGCAGTAATTTCACCGGACGCTGGGGCAAGCATTACGCATTTCAGTCCATTTGCAGCGATTTTGCCGGAAACGTAGAAATGGCACCAACGCAACCGGACGCCGAGACTACCGTCCTCGGCGGCGATACAGAGGGTGATGTGTCGCCTCGACCGAATGGCAATGATGGCCAGGTGGCAAGCGATGACGTCGCCCAGATACGGCGATTTATCACCAAGCTCGACACCGTAATGGCCTATAACGAATTTCAGCGTAGCGATACGGCCCCGCGCTTGGATGGCGGTAATGGAGCCTTATCAGTAGCGGACGTGATCCAGGCCCGAAGATATGCTGCATCGCTTGACCAGCGTGCAGAAGCCGCGGGCCCGAATGACGCTCTGCCATACTCACCAAAGCCGGTCCCGGGCAAACGATCGTCGCTTCTGCCGCGAGAGGTCAAGCCGGTCAGCCTTTATAGGGATGGCACCAAGGTGATCATTGGAGTAGATATTGAGGCACAGGGCGACGAGGCCGCGATCGGATTCGCACTGAACTTCGACACGGCAGTGTTAAGTTCGCCTTCATTGATCGAACTGGGGCCCGACGCCTCCGGAGCGGTACTTACCGTGAACGATTCACAGGCGGCGAGCGGAAAGCTCGGGATTGCTATCGACAAGGCACCGGGTTCGCCCTTTGCCGCCGGCACTCGGCGAGTACTTTATGTTGCATTTGAGGTTGCTCCGGTCCACCCGGACACGACAAATATCAGTTTTGTCAGCGATCCGGTGATAACGGAGGTCGTCGACGGCACCGCAACACCTCTATCGACAGTCTTTTCCGCGGCAGATATATCGCTTTTGGCGCCGACCGCAGCGAATGCCAGCATCGAAGGCACGGTAACTAGAGCCAATGGCTCCGGGCTTTCGGGAGCAACGGTGGTACTCGGTGGGGTTCAGGGTTCGAGGCGGTCCGTATTGACGAACGGCTTTGGGCGTTTCAGATTTGATGACGTGACCGTCGGCGAGACCTATACCATTGATGTGCGGGCAAAGGGCCTAATGTTCAGGTCGCGGTTGATCACGGTCACGGAGGATGTCACCGGTCTCGAGATCGGCCCGGAACCCTGATCGGAAGTGAATCGTCCACGCTAACGAAAGCCGGCCCCGCCCACTCGGGATGCCGGCTTTCTGGCATTCTGGCTGACAACGAGAGTGGCGTCGTCGACCACGGAATTCCGGCCCTACGTTATGCGTTGTACGAACAAACGATTTGCGACATCAACGACCGTACCGCTGCTCACACGACCATTTCCAGCAAATTATCAAAACTGCTAAGACGAGTGTTGTCAACAGATTGCAGGCTTTCTGAACAGCTTAGCTAGAGTTTGGCACGCCTTTTGCAATTAGTGATATCGAGCAATGGCCAAAACATTGCCACCGAAAACGATAAGGGGATAAAACAATGACTCGAATAAAAACATATATGGCAGTAGCAGCATTTTCGTTATTGGTTCTGGGTTTACCGGCCATCGCTTCGGCTCAGTGGGGCGGGCAGAACGGTCCCTATGGGCAAAACGGCGGTTACGGCAATGGCGGTTATGGTAACAACACAAATTACGGCAACATCCGTTCGACCGTGCAGAATCTAAAGATGCGTGCGAAGAACTTTGAACGCATGACCGATCAGAACGGTCG